>Ga0228674_1000651_pt1 | contig 22975 bp, 11 predicted proteins | sample 1D_rmetaG_FD_189054 | JGI IMG/M metagenome (GOLD analysis project Ga0228674, IMG submission 189054) | Seawater microbial communities from Monterey Bay, California, United States - 1D_r | ecosystem: Environmental > Aquatic > Marine > Coastal | place: USA: California | collected 2016-09-26
CGACAACACCAAAGGTATAACCAAGAGAAACAACAAGTGCCGACGTTGTGGACAGCGCAAACGTGGACACGTCTGTTCATCGACGTCGCCCATAGAAGAGCGCGCCCCCTCGCCTTCTCACGAGTTGACCCCGGAATGGCAAATCGTGGTCTCCGACTTGATGCAGAGCTCTCCGTCTCTTGCGCAAATGCTACTACAGGCCGCCTCTAAAACAAAGTCGGTTCCCATCGCAACGGCGTATGTCGACAGCGCGTGCGCGACTCCGTAGGTGTTTGGTGGAAACGTCTGTAGATCTGACGTTTGCGTAGGAGCAACATTGCGCACTGTATGCGAGTGGCATGGGGTAGAACACGTCTGTTGGAAAATAAACCCTGGTCGACCGTGTCTAATATTACGATAACAGCAGCGCACGCGAAACGAACCACTACAAACGGTCTTGTGTGCATCACCCCTGCTTGACATGGAACGATCTCCGTGACAGATGGGCGCTACGCGCCTCCTGCATGACTCTAGTTGCTTGCGTGCGCGGATCGACACGCAAGTCGCTTTTCTCGGCAGTATATTGCGGTTGGTCTTCGAACATTTCCAGCAACATGCAAATTTGCGTGTAGAAGGACGTGCAGGCACTCTGTTTGTCGACCGAAGACGCGGCATCGTGCACATCCTTCACAAACTCGGAGGCGTGCTGTGTGGATAGCTGTTTGTTTGAACGAAGGTTTTTGAGTTCCTGTGTTGCATCAGACCGCCTCGACTTTTCGTCGCCGAGCTGTGTTTCCAACGTTTTGGATTTCTGAGCAAGTGCGCACGAGAGAGCGTGCAAACGGTCGCGTTCGTCGGAGACAATTTTCAATTCGCACTCTAGCTGTTTCGCCTTCTGCATCTGCAGTTCACATTGGCGTTCGACAGCTTCCAATCGCGGATTGCATCGAGTGCGACACGCCCTTTCATGGATACATTCAAAGACGTATTCTGTTTCATCGAGTTGTGGCAGTCGGAAGGAACACACGGAGTCCACAAACGTTCGCTTGCATCGCCGCTTTTGCATCGCGCTGCACGTGTTTTGCGTTCAATACCGACAATGGGGTGTGGAGACGTCCAAACCGTGGTTTTCTAGCGAGACGAACGCATCGGATTCGTTCGTATCTGTATCTCAAAACTACTCACAATCGAGTACACTAACAGATCTCATCGGCCGTCCGCACACACGGCCTAAACACCGATGGCTTAGACCACTAAACGCTGCCGTTCACTGATGTCTGATGGGTAGCTACTACCCGGCATGCCATGAAACGAACGCACTCCACATCCATGGAACCGGCCTGTTGCTCTCAAGCCATAGAGTGCGGAACGTTCTCCATCTCTGCGCAAGGAGTCCGCGTACGAATTCATGCTACATCTCCACATGCGCGACAAGGCAATGAATACGGCAACGATCAACAGACAGGTAGCAAACCCAGCCACACTGGAGCTTGCGTGAAATCGCTCGGTGTTGTGCGGTCGTGCATGCACACTGTGCTCAAACAGGCGATCGACCGTTGCGTGCGTGGCTTGCATGCTAGTGTTGCTTCCACCCATGCACGCCCTCGGTACAACGAACGACTCGCTATAGTCGGCGGCGCAGAGCGAGATGCACTCGCGGGGTGCACTTGCGGGGTGCCGCTTTCACTCTGGCGTTGCCCTCGCCCGTGACGTCATACCAAGGTCATAGCGCCCGGTGCCAAACAAATTTATAAGTACGAACCTATACATCTTTCGCAATAAGGCTGTACAGTCCTGCGATTGGACGACCTGACCTCTGTGCACGTAGCATCGGATACTCGTGCTTCCAAGGTACTTGTCAACGAGCACGCAGCCCGGCCATGTCGGCACATGATACAAAAACGCCGGCTTCTGCACCCGATGTCGACCAAAACGCCGACTCGATGCGATCGATGATGTCTCAACTCTCTCGGTGGTCCGAAGGAATACAGCGCCTGCGAGACGCGCACGGAGGAAGCATGCAGAACGGCGTCTATGGTTCCATCTCGTGGAACGCACAGTTAGCACAACGGATTCACAACAGCAAGCACACGTTGCCGTGCATCGAGTTTGGTAAAGCGTTGTACATGATAGCAATGGCACCTGAACACGATACTTCCTCGCAACGCGACTTGCAGAATGTGGGCAAAAGGGTCGCGCTCGCGCTGGCACCTGCTCTTCTTGCCATGCAGTCGACCAAAGATACGGCCACTTCCGACGATTGGGTGCTCTTTGTGCCGATCACAAAAAACGGATTCAGCAAGGCGTGTGCGCTGCTTTGGACATTGACACTCAAGACAGTCCATCTTTTGCAGAACCAGCCACGTGAAACGGACACTTTGGAACCGCCTTACGATTGGATCGCGTATCTACGCACGCGCCAAAGATGCGTATCGGCGATGACAAGCGGGTTTGCCAGCGTCGTCGAGGAACACCTACTCGGCGAAACGCTCTCGCAGAGCTCCATTGCAAACTCTGATCAGGAACGATCCGATTGGGCGTACTCTTACCCATCAAGCGAGGATGTCATCGTGCTGGTTGGTCAAACCAGGAATGCCTACGCAAGCGACCCAATCCTCTCCGAGTGGGTCAAGCAGCTCTCGGTGCCTAGACGGCCGCTGAATACAAGCTTGTCACAAGCACATGCCCGACTACTTCATGCGGAGCAGCACTTGGATTCGTGCAGCATACGCAACTCGGTGCGTGTCTCTTCCATCTATGCGACCGAGACGTCTTCGGTCGCGTACTTGCTCGATGCCACGTGCATTTTTTTGAGGACGCTGCACCGCGACCGAACCCACGAAGAGCGGCGCGTGCCAGGAGAAGAAGACGCAACGACCCTTCCAGTTGCAGCGACAACCAGTTCGATTGAGATAGACGTCGACATCGTCATGGACGCTCTGGAAAAGGACAGTTGGGTGCTTGATGGCGCATGCAGTAACGCGGCCATGGCGATCAATGGCTTGGTAGCATGCTACGGGCAGCGTCCATCCTCACTGCTCTATTGGAGGTGCATTGGCTGGCGGACAACCGACACCGACGTCTCCACACTCTGCGCGCGTTTGCTCAAACGAATCCACTCCGATTCCGCTGCGATGAGCGACCAGCATGAGATGCCACGCGACGTTGCGCAGCTGATCCGATTAGGCGCCTTGTGCCTGCACGCGCAAACACGAGCTTCGCTCATTTTCTTGAACGCGAAGGTGTCGAGTTTCCACTGGACGCGACTTCGAGCAGCCGCAAAAAGACCGCTGCACGAAGCGCACTCCTACGGTGACACGCTGTGCGCCTTGTGCTTCGCCTCTTGGCAATGGGATCTTTGGCCCCGACAATACTGCCCCCCAATGGCTTGCCTCTTCCGTCGGCTCGGCGGCACCATCAGCATGTCTTACAGCACATCGTATGCACGGTGTGGTCTGCAGCAATCGGTGATCGACTCGACGGAACAATCTGAGCTGTACTACATCGATCACGAGACGGCCAAACCGTCTCCGCATTCAAACGACTCGATGGGGTTAGAAGACGATTCGACCGACGACGGCGCGGTCTACAACACCTTTGTGGAGACACTTGCCGCGGCTTGTGACGTCCTACGAGACGCCAAACGGACGCAATCGTTTACATGCGCAGCGATGGAACGTTTCAGCAATCATGACTACGCATTCGTGATCAAAATGCTCGCGCATTCAATCGAACGGGTGTCCGAGAGCATGCGCGTCGCAAGTATGGCCACTCCGACGGATCCTCCGAGTAGGGTAGGCGAAGACGTGCTGACATTTGGCCGAGTTTACGCGGACGCGTTCAACGCTCCGGTCCTTCCGCGCTTGTCTCAACTGACAAGCGCGGTGTGCATGACGGAACAGGCGACGCTCGAGCATATTCAGAGGGCTATGCAAGATCCAATGGCATCGAATCGAGTGTCGCGCATTTTACATCGCGCTGGGCAGCACACTGCCAACTTGCTAGAGGAGGCCGCTCGAGTGACCGCCGTTCGCAGCGATCGGTGCGCGAAGCCAGTCTCAATCACTGACCAGACTCGCCACGTGGCGCTCCTGTGGTTTGGATGTCCATTGGGCGTGCAACTTGGAGATTTGTCGGAATCAAAGCCATTAGTGTTTGCTCGTTTCATAAGCCAGGCAACCTCTGTGAGCTACCCTGTCGATTCAGAGTCGGATGCGACACAGGAGAGCACTCGAGACATCTTTGCGCCAGCGCTACTCAGCCAAGACGACGAGGCTGCGGTGAGCATGTCTCATGTTCCCTTTGATCGCCTTGTAGCGTCCAACATGATGGTTGCAATGGTCGGCTCCAACGACCACCGCATGAAGGCCGTCGCACAAGAACGAGTTCGTGTCGCAAATGCAACGGACGCATTGTACGCCACCGCGTCTACCTCCGAGTTTCTGTCCAAGGTGACTGGAGTTGACGCCGAAGACGTGGTACACGAGCTGGGCACGATGGTTCAAGACGCCGTCGTGCGCATAAACGAGTGGCAATCTAATCTCGCAACGCCACAAGGCCACACAGAAGCGCCGGAGGCACACGCACACTCCGCTCGACTCGCATCTAAATCGCCTGAAGAGGCAATCGAGCTGTGCGACGAAGTGTTTGCCGACGCCCAAAAACGAGGGCTGCTCAAAGAGCTAGGCACTCTCGATCCGGGAAAGAGGCAGTTGCTTTGGCAGACTCCGTGTCTAGCATCCGAGGACAAACAAGAGTGGCTGCGCCGCTGGCTGTCGACGCTCGATCCCAGACACATGGACGTGCATTGCTACGACGGTCTTTCCCAACACGTGGTCGACACGATTGTCAAGGTTTCCTGCTCTTCGAAAAGTCAGACGATGTGCATTGCGCGGTGTGCTGTGGACGCCGAGAGTGCTCTGACGCCGACGCTCATCAGCTGGGAGGCACTGCCGCAGGACATGCACGCGGAGATCGTCGACGCGCGCGCACTCGCGAGCCACGACGAACAATTGCGGTTGTCCAGAGCAACCAATTTTGTGCCGTCACCCTTGAACGCTGCGCCTTCAATGCTTCAATCAACAGCGGAAGATGTCCACAAGGCTCATCTGAACGCACCTGGGTGGTTGGCAGCACAAGGTCGCAAGCAGCAGGGCGTGCTGTTATGATGAAACCGACTGATGGACGGCTCCTGTGCTGTTTGCCGCGTGCACATCGAACATGAATGACCCGTGGTGTATACTGAAAGGGAGTGTTGTTAGTACGTAAAACCTACAGCTACCGTGCACAAACGGTGCACGAGTAACGGCTCATCGGCTTGTTCACACATACGTACACTGTGTGTGAACGCTCGTGTATTTTGCATACGCGTGTCCACAAGGGCACATCGGACGCCTCACAAAGCGAGCACCACACTTGTCCGTGTGTCGTCGCCACCGACAAGGCGACACGCGACTCGCGAAAGCAGCCTGCACCAACTCACGTCCGTACATACTGCAAATGTCCTCGTTCGCCACGATGATCCGTGCAATGGGAGAACGTGGCGAAAGCGCCTATGCCGAAGTAGATGGTGAATACGTCGTCGACGTCCCCGCGCAAGCGTGCAAGGGACGCGTCGGCGACACGGGCAAGACATTTTCTGGATACTTGGATCTGAGAAACGGATATATGCGATTTGATTGCGCAGAAGAGTTCTCTTTCTACCTCAACGTCGACTTGTCACAGATTCCGGCGCTTGCCGCGCAACCTTCGGCTCCCGACGGATTGGCCGCCGTGTCTCGCGCGAGCGACGCGGCGTCGCTTGACGCGATCCAACGCAAGAATGGCGAGTCTTCAAACGAGACTATAACAGACAGGGAAGACCGCCGCACCGAGTCATGCGTCAAGAAACGCAAGACGGACACTTGAGAGTGCAAACAACGTCGTTATACAGCGTTGTACGTCCACCGATAAGTGTTGCAACGGTTCACACGCCCGTACAGAGAACACGTTGACACTGTGTTCGAGTACGTATGTAGACGTGTGTCGCTCGAAGCAACTGTTTACAGACAGGTATCTATAAATTTCTGCACAAAGCGTGTGGAGGTGTCTCCGCTACCATGTCCGATTGCGAGCACACGTCACGTCAACTACGCCACCAGCTCCTCTCACCAGCTCCTCCCACCAGCAACGTCACACTGCAATGCACTCGTTCCAGTCGCCATCGGCAACTGCTCATACAACGCGATACACGCGTGGACTAAAATTGCTTACCGTCCAAAACCTTAGTTCGCAGCCAACCGTTGATCAGATCGATCAAATACGACGAAGCTGGCGCGACGCGCACATGCAGCCCGCCGACGCGCGGTACATCGCGCGCAAGCCGCATCCGACCGTTTGTTCGGCTTGGTCCGACGAAGAGTTGTACGGATGTGTGTTGCACTTCAAGAATATGGCACCTAGAATACTTGGACAGTCATCCCATTGGGATAGTGTCAATCAACGTGCAAACACTGCGCTACAGCAGGCTGCCGCTTCGCACGCGTCCCGAACGAGTCGTGTCACCTCCAGGGAGGAAGGCGTGGCCCTCAGCGCACCATTAGAGCAAGACGACGTGTGCGACACGCTTGTTCGTTCCCTATCACTGTACATGAACTACGACGACAACCCCGCATTTGCAGGGCGGTTCATTGCAGCAGACGATCACTTTGCAACACAAGCGGTTGCCTGTGTGCCGTTGGCTGGCATAGCAGTCGCATTAGAAGGCTGTAGTCGAATTGTGCACGTCTCTGTCAAACGAAATCACTCGTTCACCGGTGACATCGTCACCTTTCGCGAAGTGGAAGCAGGCGACGGCTTTCTGCTCGTTTCCTTTTTCAAGGACAGCGACTACCAGACAGCCATCGACTCGTGCAAGAAGGGCGCCGTCCGCATGGCCGCGCCGGAGCTTGTGATTTTTTGACGCTGGTATCCATCGGATACGTCTTCAACAAAGAGTGGTGGCGCATGAGAACAAGCACGGGTGACGCTTCGCAAATATCTCAAACGCCATGTCGATGCTACGGCCGTCGATGGCCAAGCGCCGCATCTTTTTCAGCTTGTTGCTCGAATACGCACAAGCGCGGATGTCGCTTGCGTTTGCGGCGACTTCGTCGATAGCCGCGGAAACGATGCAATTGAAGGCATACTCGAACGATCTTGACATCTGAGGCAACCAAGTCGCGAGCGCCTCGGCTTCTTTGCAACCCACCACACTTGTGGGTCCGATATTTGAGTGTACGACGCGAGAAGCCTTGGCCATCGCCACGGACAGCGTCGTTTTGTGTAGTGTGTGGCTGCGCGCGCGTCGCATGCACGGTGGTCGCTGCTTGTAAGCCTGAGTCCAATACGAGTCAGTCGTCCGTCTAGTCTGTTTGATCGCCTCAAAAAGCGAGGAGATATCTGCAACGCCTCGGATGCACCGACTCGGTGCCTTGCTTCGGCCTTGTCGACGACGCTTACGCTTCGCGATGGATTTTGTAGCGGAGGCTTTTCGTTTACGCACCGGATTTGCGGTGGTGTCTCGGCGGGTGGAGCGATCAACTTTTGCGCCCTTGGCAGTGCTTTTCGAGACGAGTCGTTTTGACGCGCAGTCTTTGAGCGACTCTATTCGTCGCCGCAGTGACTCATTGTCTCGTTTTAGTTGCGAGTGTGATTTGGAAGCGACGTCGTAGCTCGACTTGGCCTTGTCTGGCCGCAGCCCGCCCTCGCTCTTGTAGATGCGTTGCATTGCCTTACTTACCGCATCCTTGACAACGTCTTTTCGGGATCCACCACTGCGACGGCGTTTGCTCTGCGCCTGCAGGCTGGTTGCATCTGCAAATGCGACGATCTCCTCAGCACGCATCTCTGCATTGGTCTCGTCCAGTGCCACATACGTGGTCTGGTAGTCTGCATCGTCTTCGTCCTCGCTTGTTGCGATGCGAGCATCAAAGTTTGGGATCATGTGGTTTTGCAACAGTTCGTCCGACCACACGTTACTTTTTTGCTCAGGTCGGACCATCGTTGACTTTCTTGCACGGTGCAAACGATGGGTCCGAGAGAAGGCTACGACGACCGTGCACAGGACCCTTACACCCTTTTATTGTCGCTTATCACTTCAAGGACCGATATGAGCTCTTCTAATATAGGTTTCATACGGAACGAGTTGACACCTACTTTGAATTTGATGCTCTGAAGCTCTGGATGTGGCGAGTCAGATGGGGCGCCGTCGTCCTCGTTCTTCCATGCCGGATGCTTGGAAGCGATGTCGTTCCAATCAGCCGACGCTGCTCTCACGCTCGGTCCATTCGAGCGCTGCGCAGGGTCGCGGATGAAGGTGAGGTCGAGTCGATCTCGCTGAGAGTCGATTGCGTGAGATTGCAACATGCGGTGAGCTTCGTGCAGTTGCTGTTGTTGCTGGGTCACCACGAAGACGGCGCTCAACAACAGCACGCTTACGATGGCAAACCCTACGATCATGCACAGTGTCTTCATGCTGGTAGTGACTCGTTTGACCCCATTGGATGCCTTTTGAGAGGCCGTACGCCGGCACGAACTCGACTCGTCGTCGTCGTCTGTAAAGGACCGAGAATGTCTTCGAGCGTGCGGCGTGTGCGCGTTGGTGTAGGTGCCTAGATGGAGGTTGGTGTCATAAGAGGATGCGGTCGTTTCGTAACTTCTGAGATCGTCACGTAGCTCGTATGCAGTGTACGTAGGAGGCTGTGCATACGAACACGGAGCCTCGACGTCCGTCCTCGCCATCAGCGCATTCGAGTGCGTGTCGTACAGTTCATACGGCGCGGAAAAGGTCCCAGTCTTGGAAATGTCGCTCGGTACTGTAGGTCGAGCAAACAGCGCAGATGCATTCGCTGCGTTGGAGCCGCTTCGCAAGCTGTTGGCGGTGAGTCTGAGTCCCTGTCCGCTCGAAGCGGCACAGCCCTGTGGCGCCTCGTGTTTTGGAGGCGACACGCATTGCAAGGGGGCGTTGGGTGACGATACGATCGGGTGTGCATGCGCCGCTACAAACGGCCTCGAGCCAAATTGGTCTGCCGAGGAAACCGTGTAGCGCGCGTCTCGACAAGACATATGGATTTGGAAGGATATAAGAGTAGAACCTGCCTATAAGATGCGCGCGCTTCCTTACGGATTACGCTAGCGAAGCACAAAGGTCGACCTTCCGCGCGTTCGGGTTGTTGCTTTGCAAATGGACGACTTTTTCAATACCACCGCCAACCGTGGCGCCGGCAGCACACAGACTGGAAAGCGTGCACTGTCGGCGCGGGAGATGGTAGAACAATTTACCGAGAGCAAAAAAGCTCGCGACATCAACGACGTCCGCGCTTTTGTCGAACGCTTTTTGAAGACCTTGTCAAGTACAATATGCGGCTCCGACTGCGAGGAGGCTCATCCGGTAAAAGACAAGCTCCACTCCCTGCTCGCAACCGGATTTGACCCCTCGGCTACCACCAAGCGGCCGACCGCGTCCATCGTCCGAGAAGCTCGCCGCATTGTTGGCGAAGATAACAGCGCGTACCTGCAAACTGGTATTTCACTTCTTTGGACGGGCGAGCCCACGTTTGAGGATGGCTCAAACGCCGACTACATGCAATGGAACGATCAAACAAACACTCTGTTTCCAAGCTCGCTGGATGCGGGCAAGAACGATTCGGCAGCGACGATCGTGCTTCGCACGCTCATGCTCAAGAATCTGCGTGAGGCACTGGACGAGTACGACAAGACGTATCTCCAACTTCTGCACGCCATCGTGCCAATTGTGAGCTACCTGCTCTCGGAACCCTTCACGTGGGTTGCCGCTCTGGTTCACGAGCAAGAACGCATCAAGAACGGTGGCTCCCCAAACGCGTTGCTTTCGAAGCTGGTGGACGAGGTGTCGAACAAGAACGGCGGAACGGGGAGCGCGTTAAAATGGAAAAAGGTGTGGGAGTTGGTATCTGACAAACAAGACAACTTTTTGGAGCCACTGGACATGAAAACAGCCTCCGTGCACTTTGAGTGGTGGACCAAACAGTGTCCAATCATCCATAACTTTTTGAACAACTCGGTGAAAGCAATCGAAGTGCCGGAAAAGATCGATGTGGACGGACACGACGGCGCAGCTGACAACATTTTGATGGCAGCTGCGCTCTCGGGCGTTCTCACGCTTCTTGCAAACAACCTGGATACCACGGAGCGCAACCGAGAGTTTCTGCCATTCTTGCGAAATTCTGTGTTGGATTTGACACGAAATCCGACCCAGTTTCCGCATGATCCAGTGCTGTTCGACGGCGCGTTTGAAACGAATGCACAAGTCCGGAGTGCGTCGCTGCATTCATATCAAGATCTATGCAGGCGGTTTTCAAACGCACAGCTGCAAGATGCAGCCAGCAGAGCGGCCGAGGCTCCCACCTCTATGCGTGCCAGTTTGATGTTCTACCGTGCCCGCGAAACGCGTCCGGTCACAAATGAGACGTCCAACGTGTTCTACCCCAACAACGTGGAATGGGAAACAGACCAGCGCGACAGTCGTCTGTACTACGGCATCGGATATGCAGCCCTCGCAAGCGGCTTGACACAGAATCCCGTTTGCTCAAGCGGATCATACGAGCCGTCGAAATTCAACGGGCCACATCTATCAGACATGGCCGTGCACAGCACACTGGGACAGCAACGGATTGAATTGGCGACAGGCTCCGATTCCATCACGCAGACACGCATTCAGACGCGCGTCTCGGCTTCGTCGATGCACAGAATCCGCAGCCATCTGATTGCATCTGTGTACAGACGCTTCGCGTTGCATACTGACGACACTGCACGTTTGGATGGCGTATCGGTGGCGTTGCAGAGTTGGCACCTGCGACGATTGCTTTGGATGCCGGCCTTTTTGCCCACGCAAGTAGCAAGCCAAGTCGACGACGTCAATAGTGGCAAAGTGGACGTCAATTTGACGGCTTCCGCATTGATTGCGGAAATCGCCGACGACGGCATGCGATTGGCAATCCAACCAAGAGACGATAAAAGCGTGTCGCTTTCCACCGTGCTTCTTACGGCATCTCTTTGCAAGATATGTCAATTCACATGTCAGGCGATTACAGATCAAGAGACACATACAAGTTTTAAGGACCTGTACGCGACGGTCGATGTTGAAGCTCCATTTTCCGAGAAGACGATCGTTTGCAGCACCTCGTTGCCAGGAATATACCAATGGAGTTCATCCGACTCACCACCCCTGTCACTCAACCCAAACGCAAGTTTGCAATCCTTCCCTCTGGGGACCACTGCCAATGACATGGCGCTACGAGAATTACGAGACTCCAACATAGTCGGAGTCGTCTTCTCCAAGACCTTAGCCGAGCCACCGCAGTTGAAGCGGTATCGTCTTACATCACAATACGAGGCGGGGCGTTTTTCAGATTACTACAATGGATTCTACGAGGACGACAAACGGCTCGGGGAGCAAACGGATGGCAGAGTATACACTGGGTTCAACACGGTAATGCAGATGTGCAGACGCTACGGACTGCTCAAAAGCGCGGCTGCTCCGAGTTCAACAACACACACTCCACTAGACGATGGAGCGGAATGCGCCCAGGCGTTGAATGCGCTGTGCCAGGCAATGACCGCCGGTGTGCGGATGATCGCTTCGATGAAGACATGCGCAGATGCCATCAAATTTGCCTCGGATGCGTTGGACCACATACAATCGAAGCAAGACGGCGACACCTCATCGCCCGATGGTTCCAATCCGTTGAAACCGTTTGGTACCCAACCGCTCACGGACAGCGGTGAACGCCAACGCCGCGAAGCCGTTTGGTTTGAAGTGCTTCGTGAGCTTTCTGTGTCCGGTGATCCGTTGTTGGTCTTCTTGAAGACGCTGTCTGGCATCATTCACCAGGACGTGCGTGCCATAATCGATGTGCAGGATCAATCGATGGACATGCTGCAGCGTCAACGCAACGATCAGCGCCGCGAGATCGTAAAAGCATCCATTGCGTTTTCGCAAAGGTCTATGGAAACGCTGCTGCAGTCCGTATTCCGGTCGAGCTCCTTTCGAGTCGACGTGGAGTCGACTGCCGAAGTTCAAAGTCGCAATCTGAGCGCACAGCTGGTGGTCGTCGGCGACGACACCGTTGCCAAACTCAAAGAGTTGATTTCGGGAAACAGCAATAGCACATTCTTTGAAGCCCAGGCGCAAATGACGTCGTTTCTCGAGCAGCGCAAGGGCCGTCCGATCCCGCTGCAACAGCTGGTTACGGGGATTCGTTCGATTGTGGAGGAGAACATGCAAACCAACATCAATGCGATGGACGCCTCGCAATCGCAAGGACCACAGGGTGCACTTTCGTATTTGTCACAGCCTCGAAACAGCTTCGTCGTTAGGTTGCACGATGATACCTTCAGCGCCATCTCGACTGCCTACTATCATCTGGTCACCGAGATGCAGACGACGGGCTTGGGCATGATCGTGCCCACGGCGTATCAGTGCATCGAGGGGAGCAACCGAGCGCTTACGACACAATTTGCGGCCCTGGCCGGATACTTTTTGTCGCAAAGTCGTCTCTTCAGCTCAAGCAGCGCAATTTACGTCAGCCAGATGGCAGCGTCGTCCAACACGACGATGTTGCACATTGCATTGAAGAAGACGGTCCGGCGCGCGGTGGAGGCATATCGTGGATTTTGACCGGTCTAAAAGTGAGCACGTAGAGATCACGACCCACGCGCGCATTTGGCGGTAAGCGCGCCGACGAGTGGGAGTGGACATCCACTCGTGTGTAGAAGACGACTGCAAAACACCATGACGCAAAATCTCTTTGTACTTTTGTGGATGGTATAATTATACCGCAACGATTGATCTCCTCTAGACGTTGTCAAACGGTATGCCGGTTTTACTTCCATGCACCCGCTCGGTCGCGACCAACGACCGCGACCAACGACCGCGGCCGAGCGGGCGCGTGGAAGCAACACTGTGCCTGGATTTACCGTACTCCATTTGAGTAGTAACGCCACATCATGCGCCCGCCTTGTGGGCTGCACAGCAGTTACGAAAGACTTGCGTTTCCGTTGAGGTTGCGTATTGCTGAACACAGTCCATCTGACGGGAACTAGGCTACGAAATACAGGCATTTAAAAGTCGCTGAACTATAAGTTTGAGGTGCGTAGCCCCATGCGCCATGACTGGCAGACAGCGCTTTTCGTCTTACGTGCTTCGACCGGTCGTTCCGATATTGTTGAGCGATCCTGCGTTGCGACAGCGCTGTGAACGCGGCAAACGGCGCGTCGTAGTTGGCAGGATCACAGAAGACATGCCGCCTCTTGCAGATAGGAACAGCGACGATAACTTTTTGGACGCCCTGATCGAGCAGTTCAATGTCTCGGTGCAACGCCTCGGCCATGTTCCTGAGCAGCTGCTGCGCGACGTTCAAGATAGCAACGACGCGATTGGCATGTTTGGAGACTCGGACTTTCTGGACATGATCGTGTCCTCGTACGACGCTGCAGGCCCCACTTCACAAGAGGAATTCGATCAAGCCAAACAGCGCGCAACGCAAGAAGGTACAGTGGACGGAAAGTTTGTCGTCGACGTGGAACTCGTGCTCAAAATATGCAGGGAACAGGGCATCGAAGACGACCTGAAGGACAGTATTATGCAAAGTGCCAGCAGCGACAGGAAATTGCGATTATCTCTGACGCTTACGTATGGAGCCTTCATAACGCAGCTTCGTAAGACGTCCAGCTTTGTGCGCGCTGGCGATGCAAGCCGCAAAGTCGCATCCCTGAAAGCTCCACAGATCAATTTGAGCGGTGCGCTGCAAAGCATAGTGGACGAGTCCAGCGAGTATCTAAGCACGACAAGTCAGGCGGCGCAAGTGATCAAGCGAGAGCTGTCCAATCTCGAACAGTTTCCATACCCAGCGTTTCTTGCTATGTTTGAAATCATTACAAACAGCATAGAGTCGTCCGCATCGATGACCGTCGCCAAGCCGGACGACTATGGCGCAAACGATGCCATTGTGATGTTTGAAAACCGCGCCAAGCAAACAAGCGAATGGTCGCGCTTCCGACTTATGAAGGAAGCATTCTCGGCGTCCGAGGTCGAGGTTCGCAAACGCGCAGTCGAAGGGATTGCACAGGGGAATACGGCGTTGGCAAATGTTGACCTGAAAGACCAGACGGTGCAGACGTTGTTGTACGACCCAAAGACGGCATACAAGTTGATCTGCTTCCTTGAGGAGGCACTCATCAAAAAAATATCGGCCAGTGCGCTGCAAGCATATGCCCGGACAGCTGGCGCGGGTTCGACGTTGGGTCAGGCAGGGCCAAGCATGCTAGGTGCCGGCAACGCTGCGCCCAACCTGTCGGTCGCCATGTCGATCCCGGTTCCTGGCACATTTACACCGGCACAGTCTTCCTATGCCGCCGATCAGCCGTTTGTAGCGACGGAAACAGTCGACAAAGCCATCGATAAACCCAGACGCAAGTCGGGTGTCCGCACCGTCAACTTTGAAAAGATTGCGCACCAAGTCAAGTCGGCCAAACAAGGAGTCGCCACCCTTCTGGCCACAATCGAACGAACCGTCGGCTTGATGGCGACGCTGTCGGATAGGATCGATTTCACACGCACAGAGTGCACGCCAGAGGAAACTCAGCTGTTTACACGCTTTGCAGAGGAAATTGAAACAGTCCACGTGAGCAAACGTACCCAGAAAACGTTTGATAAAAAAATCGACTTGTACCGAGAGATGGACGCGCGACGAAAGGTGGCCATCAACTACATAGACAGCCAACCGTCAATTTTGGCCACAAGCTGCAAGAACTACTCACAGAGATCGGCTACCGATCCAGCCACAGGCGTGCAAGCGTTGCAACAGCTGAAGGTTGGAGAGTTTGACCAAGGCCTTACCGAGCTCCATGCGGCGAGTGCCACGTTTTCTCAGACCATCGACGCGGTGCAGCAAAAGATTGCTTTGGGCAAGAGCGAGCAGGCAGCGGCTCTCAAAGCGAAAAAGGAGCTCGACCGGATGCATCACATTCGAGAACGCGAGGAGAAGAGAGAGCAAGAGCGAACGATCAGAAGCGAGACGAGCAAGTCGAACAAGCGCATGAAGGACTTGTTGTCAAGACCCATACTGCCAAAGAAGCAGCAACCTCGGTACAAAACGCTGTGGGCGTCCTTGAATAGCACACTCACCACCCTGTACACCGACAGCGCGAAGATAAACACTGCCATTTCTCAAGAGATCGATATCTGTGGTATGGTCGGTTCCATACAAGACATGAACAAAGGCCTTTTGGCGATAAACGACTCCGTGGCACTGATTTCCAGCCGAGCACAGATGACAAAGAAACTGTCCCGTGACGTGGTCGCTTTGCAGACACTCGTCTTCGACTCGATCATCAATGGCATGTGGACGGCGTCCTTGGAATACGTGGCTCACGACCTGTGGACCAAAAGAGCGACCGACCAAGTATTGGATGCCGACGACGAGTTGCTGTTGCAAGTGCTTTCTGAAAACAGCAGCACCAACATGCAGTTTGCCGAGTTTGCCGCGAATGGCACTGGGATAACCTTGAAAACACCAGCACCCGCCGCCAACGACGGCGCATCGAAACCTGCGGCCGACGACGAAGATCACGTGATGGCAAAGCTCAAGGACGCAGAGCGTGCCGTCATCGAGTCGGAGCAAGCACTCTCCACTCTGGGCGAACAACTGAAGCAAAGGCGTCAGCAACTGGGAAGTAGCTCGCAAGCGAGTGCTTGGTTAGTCAGTGCCATTGTCGAGCCTCTGCGCAAGTACCGACAGTTTGACTGGATCTTTGACGAACATCACCAGCAAGCGATGATCGTCAACGGCCACGAAGCTGCATGCTCCGCCGTTCTGAGCATCTCGACGATACCACCTTCTACGATGCTCGAACACGCGCTTGGTCCCCTTATGGACGTCGAAGAGTTCATTGGCAGCAGCATGTTGGGGTTTATGGACCCCGCAGACAGCCGAAACGCCATGACTGTGCTGGACGCGGTGCAGACCGCTACGCAGCAGCGCTTGTCGATGATACGCGACACCGTGGACGCCTTGGTTAGGAACTGTCAAGCACTCGTCAGCAGCATCGTACGAGAGGCGATTGACAACTTGCTTGTCCGAGCCAGACAATCCATGTCAGATTACAGGGTCGAGGAGATGTCTAGAAACTACGTTGAGCGCTTCAACGCCATGGGCGTGCCCCCGACTCACGTGGTCCCAGTGCAAGCGTTTTGCAGAGAGTTGGACAAGGCGTTGCGGATGCATAGAGCAGACCCCAACCTGCGGAGGATGAGCCCCGATCAGCTGTTTCCGCCCGACTTTGCGACACGCCGGTACACGCTTGCTCAAGACGACATCTTTGGATACATCAGCGATGTCCACTCCATTGGCTCGCTTTGCGACTCCGTGCTAGCACAGCTCCGCATCACGTACATCGGAATGGAAATGCAATCGCAACAGGGCGTGGCGGCCTCCGCTTCGATCTCGGCAACGGGTGCAAGCATGATTGATCAAGCAAGCAGCTTGCATGCAGAGAGAAGCCAACGCAGGCAAGAGCTTCACAGTTTGCGCCAGCGCTTGGATGTCATCCTATCGGTTGCCAGAGAGTTTGTTGCCGAAAAGTCGGACGGTGCCTCGCCGAGTGCCACTCCGATGCCCATACCGGATTGGCCCTTGCCGACCTTCTCCAGCACGGATCTAGCCAAAGACGACGAGTACACGCTGTACATGCATCTCGTGCAAAAATACAACTGGATCACGCCGTATTCGCATTTCAAGGACGGGGAAGCCATTCGGCAATTCGTGAAAAGGGCGTACGAGGCCATCGTCGAGTCCGAGGATGCTATGTCGAGTACGGGTGTAGTAGACGTGGCCAAGGCCACGCAGATCGAGAACGCACTCATCGACGCATCGCGACGCCCGTCTCCGTGGGCGCGCCAAAGGAGCTTTGAAGAGGTCATTGCACTGGTCGAGTCACAGTGTCAAAAGATGGCATCCGTCGCCGGCATTTCCGTCCTCGAAACAGGTGCGGGCGCCTCTGGAAGCATGGACGACACGCGCGTCGTCAGCTCGGCAGCGTTGGTGACAAACAGCGGTCCGGATGGCGTGTCACTTTGTGACACGTCGGCGCCGATCGCAAAGTCAATCAAGAGCGCCTTGTTCGAACTGCAGAAGATTACAAACCGATTGATGTTGTATGCCGTATACGACGTGCCGGCGTCGCAATCCTACTCGTTCACCGAGCACCAACTCATGACGTTTGTCTCGTACTTTGCATTGGGGACCGGATTGCAACCCAACATCGATGTGAATACGGCACTGAAGAAGTACGCCGGAAACGCCTCGCAAGACCTCAACGAGTACGAATCGTCAAAGCGCATGTTGCCACTGACGAGCTCCGACAAGCCGGTTTTGCTGCGTACCTTGCTGCCTCGTTACGGCAAGAGCATCTACGAGTTGATTGCCAACATCAACTTGCAGATGTTCACTTCTCCAGAAAGCGGCGGCGGCGAGATTTTCCAAATGTGCGCCAACGCGCTTCACAATTCGATCGTTTGTGCCAACGGCATCCGATTGAATAGAGTGCGCATAGAAAGCGCCGTTCGGTTCCGGAGCGTCGACGCCTGCATGGATGCGTGTGAACGTTCCTTGGAGCTGTTTCAACGATGCAGCGTCCTTGTCAATTACATCATGGATGTTTGCGTGCAGCTGAACGCGACGCTTCAGCAGGCCACGACCCTTGATGCGGGCAACGGCACTCGACTGGGCGACGTATCGGTAGTGGACTACTCGAAGTCGACACAGGAGGCGCGTCAAGGGACGACGAATATGCGCCAAGCGCTCGAAAACACCAACCAACGCCTACGAGGCCGGCGTACGCAAGCACAACGCCTCTCCGAAGGCACAGCGAGCAAAGAAGATATCAGGCGAGAGTTTGCAAACCTCGAGAAATTACTCGTCGACATGACAAACATGGTGCATTTGAAGTCCTCCACAAGCAAGTTTCTTTCATCGCCTGCACGACAAGAGGCCGATCGTCTCTTTGCGGAGCGACCGATCGTGCAGCGCAGCGACTGTGAGGATGCCTTGCCAAGTCAAGCCAGCTCACTGTTGAGCGCCGCGTTGGCGAGCACGGGTGGTGGCGACGAAGCCATTGAGCAGCAAGACGACGCCTTCCTCTTTGATGAGTGGGGACAAGTGGACCAGGAAGCGACGGAGCATTATGTGCGCGAAGCGATGAATCTGCTCGGCGTCACGTATTCTAACAAGGATGACGATCCAATCAATTCCATCGTCGACCTCGAGAAGCGCCGAGTGCAATTGGTCAAGATGGAGCTCTCCATGAACGATGGTGGCCCCCTTGCTGCATGGACGACCCTTTTGCGTACGACATCGACCATGCTGAACGATGGCATGATTGCTTCCAGCTTGAATATGTTGATGATTGCCGCGCAGTCGATGTCCAACTTGCACACGATGCTCGCTCTCCTAGATGCTGCAACCGCGGGCACCGCTGCCAGCCGTTTTGCAGACACGATGAACGAGATCTTCTCGCGCGAAAGCTACAACACCGACGTGCTAGGCATGGCCACCAACCGATACTCGTTCGACTTGCGAGTGGGGTCGGTGGGTGGAATCGATCCATCGGCGTCGGACGACGCTTCGGACGCGCAGAGCGATGCGATGGAAGACTTCACACCCACCGTGATCCAAAGCTATGCAACTGCCGCCGCGCTGCTCGTCCCTACCAACTACTTGTATGAGTACGACGAGCTTGCAGCGCAAGCAGAGCCACTGACCGTCACTCTCGAAGACACCATGGGCATCCCTCCTGCGTTCATATCGGCATACGGACGCATAGTCTACAACGACATTGCCTCCGTTTCAAGAAACCTCGACGGTTTCCAAGCGGATCACCCACTAGAATTTGCAAAGATCAAGCAGTTTTTGATCGAAAACTGGCCCGAGGTGGCGAATGACAGCAGCAACGATAACATACAACACACACTATCGACTCTTGAACAGAGTAAGACCTTCAACCTGGCCGTTTCTGTACAGAAAACACTGCCGTACTCTGACATGCGGGTCAGGCTCGAGCATGAGATGTTTACGATCGCTGTCACCGCTGCGATGCAAAAAGAGGACGTCTTGGAAGATTTGGTCGAGGAGGAGCACGAGCAGGCGCGCCAGTTCATCGACGCCTTCACCAGCTCGGAGTCGTTCGGCGGAAACCTGTGGAGAGCGCGGCGTGCGGGCACGCCCTCAACGCTGTCGACCATCAATCACGTTCCCGGAGGCAGAAAGCGAAAAGCCCCGGTGCGTAGAATCGAAGGAGAAGTCTCGATGCGAGACGGGGATGGCAGCGCTTTCAGCATGCAGTCTGCCGGACCAACGCTCATCCTGGCGTCGGAGGTAGGAGGCGTGGCGGCTGTCAATGGCCTGGTGATGGATCCTCCCACCGACCCCGACGAGAATGCCAAACGCGTGCGCTCAATGGAAGCAACCACCGAGCCGGAAACGGTCGAAATGTACGACGAGGAGGACGGAGAAGGCGAAGAGGACGAAGCCCAAGCGCCTTTGGATTACAGAACGGACTTGTACGAGTTCATTGGCAGTGGCACATCGGCGTCGAGCTCGCTCGTTTCGACGATCAGCTACTTCAACCTAGCAGATGGTGTCTTGTCTGGCAACGAGACCTTCAACAAGCTGGCGCGCGTCTGCAGACCAATGCACTCACCGTACGTGGAGGGTTGTCTGCATGCCGAGTGCCTCGAAGAGGCGATCCAGACCTTGTTCATGTACTGCTACGCATTGCAAGAGTCTCGGTTCAGAACGGAACCCGTAGATGACGTGGTTGTGGACGCAGAAGGAGGCAGGAACGACGACGGCGACGAGCAGTCCGGATCGCTTGAAGCGTACAACGTGAGAAAGGACCTCGATTTCCCCGTATTGGAAGACGATGAGGCCACCACGGAATCCGAGGTCACCTCAAAGATATCGGTCATATACAACCGCGGAAACACCAATAGGAACGATCGCGACCGCGAGACGCTTTTTAAGCTCTTCTCTCCGCACAACCGGCGCGAAATGCTGCGACGCGAACTGGGAGTCGACAGCCGGGATGGGGTGCTGCCATCCGAACGCCTTAGCACACGCTCACCAGTCAGGTTTGCGATCCCTATTCCCAACCTTCCGGGTCGCTTGGCAGTCGTCACGTTGAGCGCGCTCGCTCTTCCAATCTTTGAGAGTGACATGCTGTCGAGCATGGACAGCCGAACAAACAGCTTTGTTGTGGACGTGGGCATTGTGCAAACGACCGTCGATCTAACAGAGGCAGCACCCGGAAGTCCACCAACCTATGCGCAGATCGTCAGAGAGATGATGCGCAGCAAAGACACGTTCGCCTCTATTCATTTCCCTGCGCTGGATGGCTGGCCAATGGCCGCGACCACGATAGGAGTAGCTTCCAGTTCGGATGGCGCGCCAAGCAATCTCGTCCAGCAAGCGGAAGTCGTCAGTGGGCCCTCGCCGGCGATCCACTTTCGAGGCATATCGACCGTGGTCTCACAGCCACCCATGAACATTGGGATGACCAGCGTGTTGACGATGGTCGCTTCCCAAAGAGAGCAGCTTCTCGGTGCTCTCGGGTCGGATCACATACTCACGAATGCGACGGTCAACATGCCGGAGCTTGCCAATGCATTCAGTTCGTTCATCAAGAAGAACGCGTCGATGTTCAAGGATGGTTTCGAGGTGCGTAGACCGACGGTGTTGCAGATGAATACGCATCCGGATGTTGTCGTTCTACAAGAACAACACGAACCATATCCGTGGTATCTGCCAGCTGCTCCGACCGGTTGTTCGTTCTCTGCTGTACCCGAGGACAAGGTTGATGCCAAGGTCGACGAGTCCATTGGTGCGCTGACCATGACTATGACGACCACCGACGCGTCTCGGGCACAGTCGGACATCACCCAATCGTTCACGAATGCACTTCTCAAGTATGCGTTCGAGCGCAGCCCACGTGGACCGGAGATAAATGCAGGGGTCGTCGCGGCTTTCCTGATTCGCAACCCTATTACGGAGAAGTCGCAAGGGCCGTTTCCTCGTGTGCTCCATCCCGTCGGAGTGCTCAACGCCGCGATGTACCGCAACGCCGCCACTTCGACGGCGGGGTTTGCACTTGCGTCTAGGTTGGGGGGTGCCATGACGATGGGTTTCAACAGTGAGCGCATCAAAAAGCTGGTTGCACCCACGACACGCAACAAACTGACGGCGTTGCGGTTGCAAAACGGGTTGGTTGGGAAGTATACCGCCGTCCATCTATGAATGGATGGGTTGCTGGCTGTGGGATGGAAGTCGGGGACTCATTCGCAACACGTGCACCACATGCAAGACATGTTGCAGTGCGTAGTTTTGGTTGAGCGGGCCATCTCTATTTTTGCGGACATAGTTGGGCGGTGATGCTCCTTTGCACCTCGCTGCTCGAATCTTCTTAGACTACTCTGTCATCGCATTGCAAGTACGATATTACAACTGTGCTGTGCTGTATGTGACACATTGATCCGAGCAGCGGTTTAAAGAGGGATTGTCTGGGATCCAAGCCTCCAGTCACGTCTGTCGTGATTTAAAGTACTAGCCCATAATATAAGGATTGTCGCCCTCGGGTGGTGCCACAGGCGACGACTGTCCGGCGGACAGCGGCTTGCCGGGGCCGAAGGTTGCATGTCAGGATGGTTGTAAAGAACATCCCGTTAATAACAGACTACACTGGAAGGCGTTTGATATGCGAGTCGTGCCGAGTCGTGCCGAGTCGCCCAGAGTCGCACAGAGTCGCCCAGAGTCGCACAGAGTCGTATTTAGGGTGTTATGATCTAAAAAGTATCACCGTTTACACCCATATCACACAACATTTTTTCACGAGATGAGAGACGATGGCGTTTGGTGTTCCCTTCCGCTTCGACGATGGGCGTCTTCGCGTGGACTAAAAGTAGGCAGCACTTTAAATCCTGACTGCATCTGCCACTCTCTGCCACTCTCTGCCACTTTTTGCCACACCGGTCGACCAGGCACCTAGGTCCGGGACAGATTGATACCCTTTAAACAACCCCCTCGAGAGGCGCAGGCGAGCCGACGCTGCGGGACTCGAAGTACAAGGACTACTCGGGGACGCTCCACGTCTCTACACTGAGCATTTGCGGTCTACTACGACTGTCTGTCACTTTACATTGTACTGCTACTTGTGAGTAGGTTGAGTACGCAAAAGGTCATAAACGACCCACACGGCTGGAACGAGTCATACTGCCGCTTTTATTAAATGGCTTCATGGCATGACAGACCGCGAACGAGGCGAACAACCAGCTCAAGCACGGCCGTTCCTACAACAACTTTGCAAGTCGTCAAGGACAGGGACCCGTCGTGCTATTCAACGCGCTCGTCGGCATCCACATCTCCGGTGATTGCACTGACGTCTCGGTCCTTGACAACTTGCCAACATGGCAAACAAACTGCTTCGTACTTGTCGTCGCCACCCACTTCGACCTTGGCGCACGCAGACGCGGTCCTTGAAGGCACGCCACTCGTGTTTAAAAGGCGCACGTGCGTCGTGGCTGGCCTAAGGTGCTCACATGCACATACTTTGCTCAACAAACGAAGCTCTGCACCGACGCCGACCAACAAGGTTGCTCCGTGAAACATTGTGCCGTCGTAGGAGTTGAGCAGCCCGTAACACTCTACGCGACGCGACTTGGCCATGACGCACAGTACGTCGAACTCCGAGTCGGATATGAACTGAGCTTCGTCGATCATGACGACCTTGTGATCATCTAACTTGGCTTGATGAGGCAAGACGTTGCAATCCACCGTGGTTCCATTGCGACTTTCCACTTTGCGACGCCCTGCCAAAAAGCAGGGCACGTGCACTGCCGTCTTGACGCCCTGCCGAACGTTGCGCGCGCAACGTTCGGCAGGGCGTCAAG
>Ga0228674_1000652_pt1 | contig 22957 bp, 21 predicted proteins | sample 1D_rmetaG_FD_189054 | JGI IMG/M metagenome (GOLD analysis project Ga0228674, IMG submission 189054) | Seawater microbial communities from Monterey Bay, California, United States - 1D_r | ecosystem: Environmental > Aquatic > Marine > Coastal | place: USA: California | collected 2016-09-26
GTTAATGTATTAGAAAGGATGTGTTATTAATGAATTACAATCAATTACATATGCCCACATATATTACCGGCAGAGGTTCCATATCTTTTTTTTCTACTCTAGGAAGAAAAAGAATTGGAATTATCAGAGGTGGGCGCAGTCTAAATGATCAATTAAAAAATACAATAGAACAGCTTGCTCTTGAAATCGGGGCACAGGTGAAATATTTGGCTCAAATCAGAAACGAACCTTTTATTGAAGATATCTTTGAATGTATGGAGGAAGTGGAAGAATTTCAGCCAGATTTGATTTTAGCAATTGGAGGTGGCAGTGTACTTGATACTGCCAAGGCCATTCATCTATTCTACGAAAATCCAGAATTAAGTTTTGATGATGCAACAATTCCTTATTCGCTACCACGTCTAGGGAAAAAAGCCTTACATGTATCTGTTCCTACAACAAGTGGAACTGGTTCAGAAACTACTTCTTGCGCTGTTTTCATTGACAAAATTTCTAAAACAAAGAAATTATTAATAGACAATAACATTATCCCTCACTATGCTATTTTGGATGCTGATACTACAGACTCTTTACCTAGCTCACTTACAATCGCTACTGGATTAGATGCATTAACACATGCAATAGAAGCAAGCACAGCTAATAATAGTTCTGTTTTAACACGAGCGATTGCCATTGGAGCTGCTCAAGATATTCTAGAATCACTTCCTGTAGCAGTACAATCAGATATTGATATTGAAATTAAAAAATTAGCAAAAGAAAAATTGCACATTGCCTCTGCATTGGCAGGTACTGCAATCACAAATTCTTGTACAGGAATCGCTCATTCCTATGATCATCCAGGACCCGCATTCTCTATTGCACACGGGAATATATGTGGACTTATGCTCCCATACACTATGAAATACGTTGGAACCCATCCATCTTTTGCAACAATAGCAAAGAGATTGGGCTATTCTGGTTCCGAAGAAGAACTAACAAAATGTTTACAAAACCATTTATTCAAATTTATGGAAGAATTGAAACTACCATTGAGTTTTAAAGATATGGGAATTGATAAGGAGGAATATGAAGCATCGGTAAAAATCTGGTCTGAAATTTCTTTAAATGCGTTTGCAACTAAAGTTTCTCCTGCTAATATGAATGCAGAAAAAGGAATTGCACTTTATCAAGATTGTTACAATGGTCTTGAATAATTGGGGTTGTTCATATTACAACTAAAAAGAGCAGATTTGTGATAAATAGGGAGAGTCGGCATTTCCTCCCTAGGTGTGCTCCCCGCATTCTCCCCCGGACCATTGTCCGCCTTCGGTCTTGTTCTCCTTCATGATGTATTCATGCCATTCTTCAAATGCCGCGATGGTTTCCGGCTTCCGGTCTGCTTCATATGCATCAGCTTTGTAAGTGCCATCGGCTCCTCCGTTGCACGAAAAAAGGCACTGAATCCTCTCGAGGTGAAAAACATAAATATGCAATTAAAAGAAGGGTTCAAAAATCAACAATCCTGATTTTTGAACCCTTTTTGCTATGGTTTTATTCCTTTTCATCTCTATTTCTCTTCCATTAACTTTAATATCCGCTTTAGATTAACAGTAAATATTGCCATCGCTCCCTGCATTTTCATGCCTTTTGCACTTTTCTACATCAAAGTAATAGCACTCTACCTGATTTTAACCTATGTTCCGTTTCCCCTGCCGGGCATTGCGGACCGCCATATGACCCGCCCTGCAAACGTACATCCCTGCATCTTTATTGAATTGAAATTCATCTTCCTTTCTCCGCCTCCCCTGAGTTATACTTGGATTTAATCTTGCTACGAGATTGACCCTTTCTTTTTCGGCCAGTTCTACATTTCCCTTTTCTGAATATGCCGCATCTCCAATGATAGTCTCTATCTTAATGCCATTTTCCCTGCTCTTATTATAAAGGACTTCCAACTCTTTCCCATCATTCTTTTCATCAGTTGTAATGGCTGCCGACGTTATGATCCGTTCTTCCGTCATGGCAATATGCGTTTTGTATCCAAAAAAAGAACTGTCAGCCGTTTTATGCCCTGTCTTAGCGTCCTTATCATTTGACAACGCCAGATGTTCCATGTCAGTGTTTTTTGTCGGGAATGATCCTTTCATGATCCGTCTACCTGGTAGATTTTCATACACAAAGTCAATCAGTTGATTGATTTTTTGGAGGAGATTATCTTTTTGGACTACAAGGTCATAGATTTCCATGTATGGACTTACAACAAATCTTTTCTGTTGTTCTAACATAAAATATTACCGCCTGTGATTAATGATTTTATTATACCAAAAAGCACTATAAATGCTTGAAATTTCAAGATTTACAGTACTCTTTTTATTTACCTCGATTCGGACTTTTTCAGCGCCCTCTATCCTCTCTAATGCCTTTTTCTTATAACCTTTTTACTGGCTTTTTATCATTTCTTCCTGTTCTGGCTGTTCTGTCTCGGGCACGCTGGACATATACAGCAGCATAATATTGGGTAAACTTGAATGGCCTTCGGCTACAACTAATGCAGTTTCTTTATCCACGCCCGTACCGGTTACTCTTACAACATTTTTATCACTGGAAGACCAGGTAACGTTCTTGTCATCGGTCATATCAACCGTCCGACCTGGTCAAAGCTGGAATGGATATTAAAACAGCCCAATATCTTCTAGGTCATGCAGATGCAAAAACTACATTAAACGTCTATACTCATTTTGGCTATAATGATATCAAAATAAATAACCTCGATGATTATTACAAACTCTTGCAGTCAAAATGCAGCCAAGACAAAAAGAAAACCCCGGAAATGCCTGAAATGCAGGCATTCTCGGGGTTCTATATAAGCAAAATTACTTAAGTGTAACTTTAGCGCCTTCGCCTTCAAGTTTAGTCTTGATCTCCTCAGCCTCAGCTTTGGAAGCAGCCTCTTTCAGGACTTTCGGAGCACCGTCTACAACTTCTTTAGCTTCTTTTAAGCCTAAGCCGGTAACTTCACGAACAACTTTGATAACTTTAACTTTGTTAGGACCAACTTCTGTCAGCTCTACATCAAACTCATCTTTCTCTTCTGCTGCCGCTGCACCATCACCTGCTGCTGCAACTACAACGCCTGCTGCTGCGGATACACCGAATTCTTCTTCGCAAGCTTTTACTAATTCATTTAATTCTAATACAGATAACTCTTTGATAGCTTCAATAAACTCAGCTGTTGTTAATTTTGCCATTTTTATTTACCTCCAATTTTTTGTTTTATTTTTCATTTGATAGTACGTCTGACTTTGTCAGCGTATTGACTTACTCTGCTGCTGCACCGCCCTGCTGTTCAGCGATCTGGTTAAGCACACGAGCGAAGTTTGTGATAGGAGACTGGATACTTCCAAGCAGTTTTCCAAGCAGTTCTTCTCTTGAAGGAACTTTGGAAAGTGCCTCGATTCCTGCCTTGTCGTAGTAAGCGTCTTCAACAACACCTGCTACCAATTCCAGAGTCGGAACTTCCTTTGCATATTTTGCAAGGATTCTTGCCGGAGCAGTTGCGTCTTCCATACATACTGCTAAAGCGTTTGTTCCCTCTAAATGCTGGCATAATTCTTCACAAGGAGTTCCTTTGAAAGCAAAGTTCATCATTGTGTTTTTGTATACTTTGTAAGTAACACCAGCTTCTCTTAATTCCTTACGCATTTTTGTATCCTGCTCAACAGTGATACCTTTGTAGCTTACTAACACTACAGATGCGGCATCTTTAATACTGCTGGCAATCTCGTCTACGACCGGTTTTTTGAGTTCTACTTTTGCCATGAATTAGTGCACCTCCTTATTTTTTTAGGCTGCGCTGCTCATATATCGAAAGGTACTTCAACGATTAGTACGAAAAAAACCTCTCTGCATAGACAGAGAGGCTTCATCAATCCTAATAATTGCAAGAATGAATCTTTCCTCGGCAGGCGTTTTGTCCTTATGCCTCACGGCACCTGCTGTCTTCGGCAGCTATTCCTGTATTAAAATACCATGCAGGACAAGTAATGTCAAGCACTTTTTTAATAAATTTTATTTATCTGTCATTTCAATGCCGTACACAAGGTAGCCGCTGTACTGCGCTCCTTTTACCGGTGTCAGGCTTGGAGCAACAGAGAGCTGATAGTTCTGGCTGCCGTCTTCCGTGAACGCAGCCAGCTCCATACCCTTGATCTGATTTTCCAATGCTCCCATTTTAGGCTCTCCATCTGTACCTGTCACATACAGGGTAAGGGTAAGCTGTTTACCCTCCGGGTTCTCAGGATTTTCTGCGGTCAGGTAAAGCCTTCCAAACACACCGCTGCCTTTTGCCAGCGTTACGGATATTTTTTTGTCCTGGGGCAGATTTTTGACAGCCTCAGCCTTTACCGCCACATCCGTATTTCCCTGTACGGCAACCTCAATGTTCTCCGGTACTGTGACAGTGTATGCCGGTTCCGCAGATTCAAATAATGTAAGATTTGTCACTGATGAACTGTCAGCCTGGGCTGCCATTGGAAACGCAGCACACACCGCCGCTGTCAAAATTGCCGTCATTATCTTTCTGCCTTTTATCATGACATTATCCTCCTCTTTTTCACATCTTATACAACATGCAGAATAGTCTTCACCTGGGCGCCGTTCATGGATTCCAAATCCTCATCTAAGGAATATGTACTTATATTTATATAGAGGTCATAATCGCCCTGCTCCGGCAGGTTCTCCACCGCAAACTCTGTTATGGCCTTGCCGGGCTCTATTAAATCAGAGTTGTACAAAACCTCTGATGTCTCCGGAATCTCCAGGGTGTACTTAAAGTAGCAGGGATTGCCTTCAGGATTTACCAGGCTCATCTGAAACTTTTCCGCATTCCGGTCTATTGTCAGCTCTCCATATCCGGGTATTTTGATCCCCGGCGTATCGCCTGACTTATCCTCCAGATCCTTGTCCCAGTCGGACGCGTCTGAGGAAACCACCAGTCCCCGTCCGGTATCCTTACCCTGGGCTGTCTTTCTGCCAAACAGAACCACGGACACCACAAGGCTCACAGCCAGAACGATCCCCAGCACAATAAAAGCCGCTTTCTTTATATTTCTACTCTGCATATTTCTCACCCTTTTTATCTACTCATTTTTCTGCAGATCCTGCTCACTTTTCTTTTGCCGGGCCGCAAGGTATATGACGCATCCCGCCGTCAGACACACAGCCAGCAGACCTGCTGTCCGGCTGTCATCTCCTGTCTTGGCTGCAGTGCCCGAGGTTATGCCTGTCCTGCTTTTCGCCGTGCTCTTTTTTACAGTGTCTGCCGTGTCAGCCGTCTTATCCTTCTCCATGTATAGATGAAGGCTGCTGGAGGACGCATATACGCAGACGGGTGTGCACACCAGCAGAACAGAAAGTGCCAGAACCATCATCCGTTTTCCTTTTCCCATCATGTCAGCTCCTTTCCTGCCACATATAACAGGTGCTGCATGCTAGTTGTCTGCAAGCTGGATTCCGAAAGTGATACTTCCCGTATAAGCGACACCGTATTCAAATCTTCCTGCGATCACAGGCTTGATCGTATATTGCTTTGTCTCATTTCCGGTAAATGCCACAACTTCTCTTCCGTTTGCCTGATCCTTATCCCCTGTGGTCTCAATGGTCTCCCCTGCTTCGGAGATAATCTGATAGCGGATAGATGTATTCGGTGATGTATCGCCCTCCAGCACCATCTGATTCCTGTAAGCACTTGTACCCGCAATAGTCACAGAAATTTTCCTGCCTTCAGGAATGTTTTCTACGTTTTCTGCTGTTACATCCACTGTGGTGCCTTCATTCCCCATGGATACAGAGGCCGGGATCGTCACAGTGTAGGAAGGATCTGCTGTCAGCACCGCGCTGATCTCCTGGTCCTGGGACACAGTATCTTCTGCCGCAAAGGCAGTCAAAGGCATGGACATGCACATAGCTGCTGTTAAAATGGCTGCTGTAATTCTTTTTCTCATCATGTTTCCTCCTTGGGATCAATTATGATTTTTTATTACAGCACAAGTATACAGCGTACCGGGAAGATCCGTCTTCAAGAGCAAGTAAAATCCATCTTAAATATTTGTTACTGGGCAGAAGAGAAAAGCCCCGGAACAGCCTCTCTCAGAAGCCATTCCGGGACTCTTACTCGTCCTGCTGCTGTAAAAGAATTTCCTTTGCCGCTGCCTCCAGCCTGCTTCTTTTTTCTTTTACCTCTGCTTTCTTTACCTCATTTTCTATAACACTTGATGCCTTTTTTGTCTGCATTTGGCTCTTTAAGGTGCCTTCTATCCGGTCAAAGGGCAGAACTCCATCATCCTCCCTTTTAAGGCACTTCATGACCAGGCTGTTTTGCCCTGCGGTGAAGAGCTGGCTTATTTCACCCTCCCGCATGGCAGAGGCCAGGATCCAACGTATACTGTAGACACCACTCTTTCCCTCCTGTGTGTCAAGAGTGTTCATTTCCAGTTCGTAAAAGCTTATATCCGGGAAAACCTCTGTGAGTTCCTCCCTGCTCTTCCCTTCTTCCATCGCTTTCACCGCGTCCTGAAGAAGCGCAGCATTCTCAGATTTTGTCTCAGCTATAAGCATGGTCACACCCGTCTCATAACTGTAAGCATCCCTGCTTTCCTGATAGGCAGCCTCTAATTCCTCCCGGGTAATATCCTGCTCTTTTTTCAGCACTTCCATCAACTGCGCTTCCAGTTCAGTGTATACATACTGATAATAATCACCTTCTGTATAGGAAGAAAGGCCATACATCACATTACCTGAATCTTCTTTTCCTGAGCGGGAGGTATTTTCCTTCTCCAGGGAGGCTTTTATAGAGGTATAGTCCATGTCCGCATCTATTCCCTTTTCCTTTGCCATGGACGCAGCCGTCTTCTTTTGTATTAAATCCTCTTCTGCCAGGCTCATAATAACCGCAAGAGGCGTCCTGCCGTCTTTCTCTGTTGTCCAGAAATCCTTTTGATTGGCCTCTTCCGTGGAATATTGACTCTTTACCTGAGCCTGGTACCGCTTTATTACAATCTGATACTCCTCCTTTGCAACCTCCTGTCCGTTGATCTCCATCACTGTGCGCAGTTCCTCCGGTTTTCGTAACCTGAGATAAAAAATCAACCCTGCCAAAAGCAGGAGCACAATTCCAAAAACAATATTTACAATATATTTTTTCCGCATCCGTCACTCCTGAAAATGGGAGCTGCCAAGACAGCTCCCATACTTCTTTTATTTCCCGTATTTACGTTTCTTTCCAATAGCTGCTGCTGTTCCTCCTGATAATACCAGAAGACCCATGAGCAGTGCAAGAGGTGTTTCATCTCCTGTCTTGGCACCTTTGGCTGTCTTCGTGCCGGATAAACCGGTATTCTTCTTAGGTGTAGAAGTGCCAGTTGCCTTTTTCTTCAGATTCTTCACTGCTTTTTCCAGAGAATCCACAGCCTTGTCTACATCTGCCTGTGACGCATCCTCATTATCCAGTACAACTTTGGCTGTTTCCATAGCACTTTGGAACTGCTTCCAACTGGCATCTGTATAGCTGCCCTGCTTATCATTTTTATGCTTGTCATAAAGCTTTTGAAGTTCACTCTTATCCGCCTTATCTTCCTCATCTGTCTTCTCCTTCAGATTTGACAGGGCGCTGTTAAGAGCGGATACAGCTTTATTGATGTCTTCCTGGGATGCGGCGTCATCGTTTAATACCTTTTTCGCATTCTCTCTGGCCTTTGTAAATGCCTTCCAGCTCTCATCTGTATAATTGCCCTGTTTGTCATCTTTATGGGCATTATACAGTTTTTCCAGGGCACTCTTGTCTGTCTTTTCCTCCGGGTTTTCCTTAAGGTCCTTAAGCGCCTCCTCGAGCATTGTCTTTGCCTCATTTACTTTCGCCTGATCGGTTCCGTTGTCCAGAACCTCCTTGGCATATGCCAGCGCATCCCTGAACGCTTTCCAGGATTCATCTGTAAAGTTCCCCTGCTTATCATCCTTATGGGCATCATATAATTCCTGCAGAGCCTTTTTATCCAAGACAGGAACATCTGCTTTCTTTTCCAGAGCATGGAATGCCGCCTCAAGAACTTCGGCTGCTTTGTTTAAGGACTGCTGTGTAGCTTCTGCATTTACTTTTTCCAGTTTAGCTGCCAGCACCGCGTCCTGATAGCTTTTCCAGGATTCTTCTGTATAGGCCGTTCCTTCTTCCTCCGGCACCAGCCCCAGGGCCTTATCCACTGCTGATGTATCCAGATTTTCTTTTGTTATGGTATATCTCTCATACAGACTTACATCATCCAACTGAACAGATGCCAGGTCACTGTTAATGCTGATACTTATCTTATCGTAACCCTGTGTTGTAAATGCCAAACGTGCTTTTCTCCACTCTCCCCCCCTTGTCTCGGACTCAGGATGGGCGTTTCCAAGCTTAATGTCGCCTTTGCCGGTGACGTTGTTATGATGTTTGGCCTCTACAGCAACTTTCCCGGTATCTGATGCACTGCACTTGATCCATGCTTCAAGGATATAATCTGTATTTGGTGTTACAGGTATTCCTCCCAGCTCTGAATAGGCAGTATTTCCGACACTTTTTTGGTCTACTTTCAGGCTGTATTCACCGCTGTGTGCATCACCTTTTACCACCGATACTATACTCTGCCAGTTTCCCCAGTCTCCTGGGCTTCCGGCCTCAAAATCCGCGTTTTTATTTTCCGAGTTATAAGATTCCAGAACGTTGTCTGCGGTCTCAGCCGTATTTTCCTTGATATCCTCCTTTTTCACCAATGCCTGCACTGCCTTCTCCAGACTTCCAACATAACTGTCGATCATCTCCTGTGTGACGAGAGGGCGGTTCATGGCTGTTTTGGCTGCTGACAGCACTTTCTGCATTTCTGCAAATGCGGCAGCGTCAAATGCATCTTCATCATATCCCTCTGCCATAGTTATCAGCGCTTTCAGATAGGACTTGTCCACCTCAGGTCTCTGGGCTGTACTCTCACCCTGATACTCAAATGCCCCCATATCTACCAGTGCTGCTCCCGTTCCTTCTGTGTGAGGTGCAGGGTTTCCGGCATAGTCCTTATTTTCTATGGTGATCTGTGTCTTAACTAATTCGCTTTCCACTGCTTTTAAGGACTCTTGTGGCGGATCCATATAGTCAATACCTGCATCAATACAGGGTGATGTGGATTTCAGCTTAAATCCTTCCGCACTTCCCAGAGTTACAGTTCCGTCGGAGAAACTGCCGTCTGTATAGTTTTCAGGATTTTCAAACTGAGGATCAGCGATGATAACACCCGCGTCCTCATCCTTTGGATAAATATCGGCAATGGTGCCGTATATACAGTTGTTGCTGTATGTTATGCCTTCATTATTCACAAAGGTATCGCTGTTTCCATAGATAATGTTATTGTAAATGTCTGTACCGCTGGAAGGAGGGGTTCCCCAGGTTGCCTGCTCTACAGCGTTGACTTTATAATCATGATCCCAGTAGATAGTATTGTTGTAAACCTGATGCCCAATACTTCCCCGCTCGCCGATACGCATAATGCGCGCGCCGTCAAACAGGCCGTCATTGACACTGATATTGTATCTGGCAACTGCATTTACTGTATAATATGGTCCCGGACATGCCATCCAGAATCCGCCTTTGTTGTCATGGCTGTAATTGTACTGGTACATTACGTTCTGGTTGCCGTAGTCAAAGTCAAAAACCATACCATCCTGATAGCTCTCCGTATGGGCTGCCTCATTGTACTGCATAGTCACATTATTGCAGTCCCACATCCAGATTGCCGCATGGGCAGGGTTTCTGCTGTAGTCCCAGTCCTCGCTGGAGCTTTTTACCACAAGGTTCTTCTCTGCAATACCGCCGTCTGCGTTAATAAGGACAATACCGTCACCAGCTACATCATAGACATAATTCTCTGCAACATATACATTGGGCCATCCTACCCATTTTCCTTTTCCTGCATCCTGTGCTCCGCTGCCGCCAACCAACACTCTGGACGCCCAGGAGCTTTCCATGTAAATTGCTTCGTGGCAGACATTCTCCACTTTATTGCCCACAATGGTTAGATCCGTATATTTTGATTCAACCGCATCTCCGGTAACAAGGGCGATCAGGCCTCCTGAACCCTTCTGTGCTCCGCCCTGCATGTAGCCGTTCACGTCATGTACATAGTTGTTTTTCACTACAACCCCCGGCAGGTCTCCTGCGTCATGATTCTCAACAAGGATACCTGTGAGCAGATACCGGCTCTGTTTCTTTTTGGCATTGTCACTGACCAGGTCTGCTTCATCTTTTTCCGTATTGGTCACTTCCAGATCCTGGACCGTGATATATTTGGAATTGTAAACATGAACCGCTGCCACATCCTGCTTTGGAGCATTTTTATCGGTCTGCCACGGATTCCCCGCTCCATTGATAATGGGATCATCTCCCTCTCCGTACCGGCCTAAAAGAACAGGATTTTCCGGGGTTCCTGCTGCCTCCCAAATACTGAGCTGCTCTCCGTTCCATGTGCAGCCGGCTTTAAGCAGAAGCTTTCCTCCCGCCTGAAGGCGCAGCCTCTTGGTATTGGCAAATGTCTTCCACGCTGTATCCGGGGAAGTTCCCTCATTCTCATCACTGCCGCTCTGGGCATCAATATAAAAGGTTTCGCTGCTGGTGATCAGAGAGTCATCTCCCGGTTTATCCGGACTGCCTGGGCCGTCTGTTTTTACAAGCCTGATATTTCTGGCCTTGGCTGTTCCCTTATCCAGCCAGATACTTATATTCTTTGATGTCTGGCCTGCAGGCATCTGGAATTTGAGAGATATCATTTCCCACTCATTGATCTTTTCATTAACAACAAAGGACTTATCTGTCTTGTCTGTCTGTGGTTTTTTCTGGGCAACGGAGATGGCTCCCTTGTTATCCGCATAAACCTCTCCGCTGAGTTCATACCACGCCTCCGGCTCCAGACCATCCACATTCCGGTTGATCCCGTTTGCCGCAGAGGCCGCATTAAAGGAGCTGTAGGTTACACCCTCCTCTTCATCTATGGTGATCACAGCACTCTCCGGCCATTTTCCCCAGCCGTTTAAGCCGTCTGAGAAATCTCCGTTTGTCAGAAGATTTGTCTGCTCCTGGGTGCCCTGCTGTTTTTCAAGACTGCTGACAGCCGTCTCCAATTCTCCTGCCATGGCACTGACATCTTCCTGTGTCTTTTGGGCCGCTCCATAGGAATGCGCATCTGTGTATGTTTCCGCCTCATCGGTCTTTTCCCGGAGCGCAGCCAGGGAATCCTCGGTGTAGACATCCGTCTGTCCCAGCTTTTCCCTGGCATTGGCGATCTGTTCCTCCAGAGAGGACAGATTCGGGGCCTCATACAGCTTTATATCATCCGCATACGCGGTTCCCGACTGGGCATTTAACCAGGTATAGAGATTTGGCTTTTGGGCATTCTCCCACATGGTAAAGCGTACAGCGACTTTAACCCATTGTCCCACCTCACTCTGAGGTTCAATAGAAAACTGCGGATCACCGTTTTTACCTTCATTCTCATGAAAACCAATGGAATAGGAACCGGATACTGTCTGATAAATCTGTGCGGTGAGCCAATAATCTTTTCCCGCAGTCAGCGCAATATCCTGGGTGACCTGGGAGCCGAATTGAGCCGGTTCCTCTTTCAGACAATAGTTTCCCTCGGCCGGTTGGATAGTGCTGCCATCGACCCTCTCCATGGCTGCCCCTCCGCTCATACACCAATCATTCTTTATCCATCCGTTTAAATTTTCTTCTTCAAATCCTCCGTTTACAAGCAGACCTGCTGCGGGTTCTGCTTTAACCGGCACAGCTGCAGAGATATTTCCCATGATCATAGCAGCTGCCATCAGCATGGAAACTCCTGCTTTCCATCTTTTCATCATTTTGACCTTTTCCTCCTTCATATTTGTCTATTTCTTATTCACTTCTTGTAATTCCCATTCCCCCTCCATTTCTAATCACTGTCATTTGCACTATTAACTGGAAAATTTATTCCATTTTTTATATAGTATCACAATAGATGCACTGATTTTTTTCAAATCCAACCACATTTTTAACATTTTCAACCTTTTTACTAAAACTTTATTTTAGCTCTCTTTTATATATACCCAAACTGTCGCTAACACTGGGCCTGCCTGCAAGTTCTCTGTGTCTTCAGCAGCCTGTCAGTTACCCTGTCAGAAAAGGTAAGTTAAACTTTTTTGATTCTGTACATAGACTAAAAGAAAAGGCTGTTTTTATGAGTATACATGTTGTTGCCCAAGGTGAAACCTTAAACTCCATCGCCGCAGAATATGCCGTATCGCCAAACCGCCTCTCTTTTGATAACCAATTAAGCGAGCAGGACCACCTGGTCGTAGGTCAGGCCTTGCTTGTCCTCCAGCCGGATGTTATCCATGAAACCATCTCCGGTGATACCATACCTTCCATTGCAGACCAGTACGGGGTCTCTCCGCTGCAGATTTTACGGAATAATCCTTTTCTCACAAACCAGCCCTTTCTCCGGCAGGGACAATATCTGGTTATTCGTTATCAAAACCAGAGAGATAGGCCTTTGACTGCAGACGGTTATGCTTATCCTTTTATTAATAGGAGACTTCTCGGAGAAACCCTTCCCTATCTGGGGTATCTGTCCATTTTCTCCTATGGCTTTACCGAGTATGGAGAATTGATCCCTATTGATGATGAACCTCTTCTGGCTGCAGCAAGGGTTTACGGCACAAAAGGTGTTTTTGTGCTGACGCCTTTTACAGAGGCCAGAACCTTTAACAGTAATCTGGTGACCATTGCTGCCCAGAACATGGAGGTTCAGGAAAATCTCATGGAAAATATACAGAGAACAGTGCAGAATAAAGGTTATTCTGAAGTAGATGTGGATTTTGAATATATAAGGGCTGAAGACCGCCTTGCCTATGTAGAATTTGTACGCAGGCTGACGCAGAGAATGAACGCCGTCGGCATTACCGTCTCCGTGGCACTGGCGCCCAAAATCTCCGCGGATCAGCCGGGGCTTTTATATGAAGGAGTGGATTACAGACTTCTGGGGGAAGCAGCCAACTCTGTGCTGCTGATGACGTATGAATGGGGTTACACATATAACCATTCAGGATGTAGGTAATATATAAACTATTAATCATAGTAAAAACGGTAGAAAATTTGATATAATATGCTGCCAAATGCAGGGTTGTTTCATGAAGAATAACTGAATAGCTGGAATTACCGGTGTTTATCGAGGGTTATGGGAAATATACATATTTCATCATACCCCTCGACTTTTTTGCCTTGTAGAGGTATAATAGCTCTATAGTATAGGTATGCACCACCTATATAGAAAGAGGAAATTATGCCAACAACTGAGAAAATATACCCTGAATGGGTACAGACTTACCGCACAAGGGGAACAACCGTCAAGAAAAAAGGGGATGCTTATTATCTTTACAAAAGGACATCCAGACGAGTCCCCGGAAAGAGATATCCGCAGCCGGTAGATACTTATGTAGGTATTATTACACCGGAGGGTGTTGTCGCCAGCAATAAAAAGAAGGTAGAACTGACAGAGATTGAAGTGTGGGAATTCGGGTTTTCAAAGGCCATATGGGATCTATGCCCGGAAGGCTGGAAAAAGCCGCTGGGGGATGAGTGGGAAGATATCCTCAAGATCATCCTTTCAGAGTGGTCCCCGCAGAGTTACTTATGCCGGGGCGGGGTCAAAAAACGGGAAGGGTTCCGATGCCAGTTTAATGCGCAGGCATCGTCCCTGAGCAGGCGGATCTTTAAAGAGAATGGGACCGGCATAAAGGATCTGGAACCTTTGAAGGGCGTATATCTGGTGGTCATGGGAAAAGAGAAGGCGGTTTCGAAGCTGTGGCCGGAGCAGCAGATACTGGTTGACAGCCTTGGACTTTCCATGGAGGTGTGAAAAGGCTCCTGTTCTGGTCAGGCCTTTGTACGAACATATGAAGGCCGTGGAAGATCGCCGCAGCCCCAGGGCAAAGAAGCACGAGCTTGCAGAGGTGCTGGTGTATATCGTGGCCGGATATGTTACCGGGCATACTACCCTGCGCAGATGTCTGGGATGGTGCAGGAGACACGAGAAGTGGCTGCGAAAATGCGGCCTTACCCTAAAAAACGGGATCGCGTCACTTTCGACGGTATCCCGTCTGCTCAGCGGGATCGATGAGGAACTGTTCCTGTTTGTGTTCATCGAATGGATCGGAGAGATTGTACAAACAAAAGGTGCGCATCTTGCAGTGGACGGAAAAGCGATCCGGGCGGCGGCAGAAAAGGTAAAAGGGAAAAGAGCACCCATGCTTTTGAATGTGGTGGAGGCTGCCACCGGTCTGGTATTGGCCCAACTGCCGATCCCAGACAAAGAGAGCGAAATCACAAGCATCCCGGAATTGTTAAAATACCTGGATATCCAGGGGAGCATCATCACAACGGATGCGCTGGGGACACAGACATCTGTGATGGAGCATATCATCAGCCAGGGAGGGCACTTTCTCATGATGGTCAAAAGGAACCAGCCTAACAGCTATGAGGAGATCATCCGTCTGTTTGCTGAGATAAAAGAAGACCGGAAACGTATGGCGTCGGATCCTGCATACCGATCCCTGTTTCCGGAATTCAACCAAAAATACGATGAGCGTGCTGCTTTGAGAAAAACCGGGACAGGTATGAATACCGGGATTACAGGATCATAAATGATCCGGCCTGTGTATCGCGGACAAAGAAAGAGTGGCCCTTCCTAAGAAGTGTGGGATATGACGAGCAGACGAGGATTCTTCTGGTGCGGGACGAAGGCGGGAATGACATAACGCCAGACCGTGAGTCATTTAAGAGGGAAGGTACGGCCAGACAACTGCTTCCCGGAAAAGGGGATGGGGAAAGAGACGATATCCAGGTAATTGGGATCTACCTGACATGGAAACGAGTGCAAAGGACATGGGGAAGTGCAGGCGGGATCACTGGAATGTAGAGAACCGCCTGCACCATGTCCTGGATGATACTTTCCGGGAGGACCGGTCACCGGCAAAAGGTTCCAAAAACAACCTTGCACTTATCAGGAAATTTTCATTCAATATCCTTCGGCTGGCCCAAATCCAAAGAAACATTAGCCTGGCCATGACTGAGATGATGAATCTGTTCTGTGATGACAAGTCCCTGTCGGGAAAGTATATCTTCCGTGAAATAGAAAGTCTCTATTAAGGAAGATAACTCCATAATAGTCGGTTTTGAAAAAGAAGTAAATGCGCATAGAGGGATATTTTGCGCATTTTTTCATAAAAAGAAATTCTGATGAGTGGAGAAATGATCTGCCATTAGGAGTGGCCTGTGCTTCTCTACGAAGGATCATCAGAAAACCTTCACGAAACAACCCTGTGTCAAATGCTGAAATACTTGCACATTTTTTAATTATCGCTTATACTATACATAGATAGGAACAACCGTCCACAAGGTGGGTTGACCTGTATATGGTAGAAAACCACCCTTCCAACAGCCAAGTTTTAGGGGTGGTTTTTTATGTATAGCTCCTTACAAAATGTAAAAACGAATGTAAGGAGCACCAAAAGGAAAGAACCAAAGGTCATTAAATCCTTAAAATCAAAATAATTTTTCATTGGCGTCACCTCTATTCTGATAGAATGAAGGCCAATCCACCCGGCAACACGATTGTTCCATTTTTTTATTTTATCATATATCTTTTTTTGTAAACAATCATCTAATCACGTTTTCGACCATTCCGTACAAAATTCACCATAGGCATGAGAAGTAATGTACTATATGTTGCTATGCAATTATCTCTCCACCTATAGAAGCGGGAGAATCCTCGCTTACCTTGTTAAACATTTCATTCTTTCAACTGTCGAAAACGGGAATATATCACTTAGTTATTTTTTTATCAATCGAATTTTCCGAAATAAATCTTACATCTTTCTTAATACGTCCCGACAGCGAATTGTACTTTTCCCGGCTCTCTACCCGCCTCCGGAAGAAAACAGTTCCTTCCATTCTCCTCTTTAAAATATGTATTCCCACTCACGGATCCACTGCTTAGCATAATCCAACAGTTCCCTCTTTGTACTCCCCGACGCATCGCGCAGCAGAAAACGCCAGGAGAAGTCCCCTTCGATCCATTGCGGAAAATTTGTTCCCCACATATTATTAAACAGGTTAAAATACAATTGCGGTCTTTTTTTCCTGTATTTTTTTCGGAATTTATAGATACCCGTCTCCCCGATCCCCAACAGAGGCGCATCCAGAGAAACCACGCACAGTTTCTTCTCATCTTCCTTCGCTGTCACAAAATCTTCCGCACAGTACATGGCATGGTTTGCCCAGTCCGCGATATCTTTTTTGGGATTCAGCACATATCCGTTTTTATTTATCCCATATTTCACATTGTCCATGGGTAGACTCAGCACCAAAGAGCCGCTCTCCGTGTAGGGAGATGCCGATTTGCCTTTCAGCTGCGCCTCAACTCCCACAACCTCCCCCGCAAAAATAAATCTTAAAACAATCTCCTCTGCGTTTCCATAAGTCTCATCATCCACCGTATTATGATAATAAACGATCAGTTGATTATCATGGATCTCCAGGCGGTCAAACTTCGGCCATACAGCGACATGGGCACACTCGGGGTAATTTTCTTTCCCGTTATCTTTAATTCCCCAGTCCGAAAAACGGTTTGCCACATTCCTCAGATATTCTGTCATATCCTCGACTCCATAACGGTCATATTGATAAAATACAGCCGCGGCTCCGTGCCGTCCTTCCAGGAATATCTTTCCCAGCTTTTTATTGTAAATCTGTTCTATATCTCCGCTTTTTTCATTAAAAATGACCCGGAAGAATGTGTTTTCTACGATGCCCTCTCCGACACGCCGAAACGAATTTTCCTCACTTGCCGTATCCGCGGACCTCTGCGGAACCGAAAGATCACCAAACGGTTCCAGAATCCGCTCCAGCTCCTCACTGTCTCTTTGGGCTTTCCACGCCCGGTCCGACTGTTCTTTCCACGACGCTTCCATTTTCAAGCATCTTTCTTCCTGCCTTTCCCGTCGAAAATCCTCCGGTGTATAAGAGCGCTTGGCTCCCAGCCAGGTTTTTGTGTCCAATCCCCACGTATGCTCCGAGAAAAGCATCAGGTTATCGCTGCATTGCCCTAATAGCTTCTGTACCCTGGTATTTTCCTCAGGATTCAACTGTTCACGAACAAGCTGATACCGCTCGCTCTGCCGGGCTAGGCGCCTCCTGACTTCCCGGACAATTTTTACTTCCGCAGGATAGCTTCCCACCCCGTGAATCCATGCGTCCGCAAGGTCTTTTTTTACAACGGGGATTTCATTCAGATTTTCCTTTTCCAGTTCACGGCAGAAATCCTCCATCGTGCCGCACACCACCTGCGCCTCGGGGTATCGTTTTTTCAGCTCCTCTACAATTTTCAGAATCATCTCCGTTGACTGGGGGCCGCTGTTATCATGGGTATGCATCAGCGCCATCCACACCGGATATGGCCAATCCGCAGGAATCTGTATCCCGGATCCATAACCCTTACTGTACATCGTCAGCACTCTCTTTCCATCGGGGCCTTCCCAGTAAAACAGCTCGGGAACCTTAGGCGGCTTCAGAAACTCATTACATCCCAAATGCAGAAAACGGACACCCTGCCCGGCGAGTATGGAGGGCAGCATCCGTCCATGCCCCGGCACATCCGTCATCTTCGCAGCAATCGGGAACGGCTTTCCATACTTCTGCGAAAGCTCCCTTGCATAAGTAAAACCATAACGGTATTCGTCCAATCCGCAAAAATCAAAATGGGATGTGTAAGGCAGCGCATGCCACACGATCTGGTCATTCTCAATCAGATGCTCCAACCTGACTTTCCGGTCCGGCGAACAATGTTCCAGCATCATTTTCAGCGGCCAGGCCGGAAGGGTCCAGATATATCTCAGCGATCCCATGTGTTCCGTCGCCTCGCAGGTCTCCAAAACCTGATCCAGCATCTGCGTGGAATAATTTCTGATTACATTTTCGGCCAAGTCGGTAAAACCTATATCAAAATGAGTTTTAAACACCAATATTATCTTTTTAACCACCAGTCATCCTCCTCATTTGTCACATTCTGCCCGCCGAAAACGCCCCGTCGGCATAGAACGGATTGGTCAGAAGCGCTGGCATCTGCTCTCCCGGAACTGGCTCCCGCCATATTTCTGCCCGAAGATATTTTACATTCCGGACTGCCCGGGAACAGCGCAGTTCGCTGACACCATCCCCCACAGCAAGTTCCTCCGTATTTCTATCCGTGATCAGCAAAATTCTATCATTCGCCCGTAATTTTCGGAAATGCAGCTTAATCTCTGTCCCCTCCGGAACCGTATCCCCAAAAAAGTATCCACCGCTCTCGCAATCTGCCGTCGGTCCGTCCGGATGATACACAAGAAAAGAATTGCCCTGCGTCATCGCTTTCAGAATATCGCTTCCGGTCCTCGATTCCGCATAGACGCAGGTGCAGGGGGATGCGATCATTCGCCCATACTCGGTTCTGTGATAATCGCTGCCGCCAATCACCGGAATTTTCCTGCCCTCCCGCAGCTGGCCATCCCACCATTCAAGACATTTCCTGTTCGCTTCGGGGAATGTGCTGCCGTTCCAGATCTCAATCATGTCGTACTGAGTCCGCTCAATCCCCCATTTCCACCCGCAGTTTTGACAAAACGGATGATTCAGCACAATCTTTGCTCCCCGCGTCCCCGCCTGACAAAGTTTTTCTTTCATCTCCGCTTCCGTATTCACACAGAAAGGGCTGTCGAAAGGCCGATTTACCCCCAGCATTCCGGCATGTCCCTTATAGTGAGTCCATTCCGCCCCCGGGATCATCGTAAGCCCTTTCACGGCAGGCAGATGATCATTGTGGGAATAATTATTATGATCTGTGATAAACACATAATCCAAACCCGCTTTTTTTGCCTGCCCGGCTATTTCCTCCAGGTTGCAGTTTCCATCAGAGCCTATGGTGTGAATATGGGTGTCTCCCCGGTAAATCTTCCGTTCTTTCTGGTAAAATGTAATCCGGTAAACTACTTTGCACCCTTTCTCCTCGACTTTGTATGCCCCCAGAATAATCTGCCACTCCCCGGGAACAATCTCCAGGGCGGCAAATCCCTGGGAACTGCCGTACGAGGACAGGTGTATTTTGTTTCTGTTGGAACCGGAAGAGCCCACATAATGATTGCCAGTCCCGCAGACGGCCAGATCAATAATATTTTTTTCTTTTTTGACCGTCTCTTCCCTGTCATTTTCCTCTGTGGAATAACGTTCATACTCGTACGCGATCTCCATCTCCTCCACGTGAGCAGGTACCTGGAATTTTACCGGGAAATACAGCCCTTCCTCCTGTTTTTCTACAATCCGCTCTATCGTAACTTCTTTTTTATTCATTCCTGTTATCCTTTCTCCGCACCAAGATTCATACCTTCCAACAGATACTGCTGAGCGAAAATATAGATCAGCAGCAGAGGAATCGTGGAAATCACAATCGTCGCCATAGTGGCATTATCCGGGACAATGGCAGTCCCCGACGTGGATGCGTCCGGCTGAATCATCATTTTCAGCATCAACGGCAGTGTATACTTATTCTGATCCGTAATCAAAGTGGCCGGAAGCATAATGGAGTTCCACCTGGAAACATATTCCATAAAAAATACAGTCGCGAGTCCCGGAAGTGAGATCGGCAGAAATACCTTCAAAAAAATGCGTATTTCACCGGACCCGTCAATTCTTGCAGCCTCCGCCAGCGAATACGGCACAGTCTCAAAATAATTTCTCATCAGGAGAATACTGAAACCTGAGACAAGACCGTTCATAATCAGGCCCGCATAGCTGTTTAAGAGGTTCAGCTGCTTATTCACCTGATAAATGGAAATCAGGGTCAGGTCGCCGGGGATCATCATGGTCAGCATCACAAAGGAAGTGATCGCAGCCTTGAACGGCAAATTCTTTTGAATCAGCACGTACCCCGCAAACGATGACAAAACCACCTGGATCACCGTGGCAACCGTCGTCACAAAAAAGGAATTCAGAAAAGGCCGGAGCAGCTTCGTGACTTTGAATACATACTCAAAGCCTTCCATATTGAAAGAATCCCACCACAGTTTGATTCCGCTCTGACTGGCCGAGAGTGTTGTGGAGGTGGAAACAACCACCACATTCCACATGGGCAGTACCATAATCAGTACCGTGACCAGCAGAAACAATACTACCAGTATTCTCTGGAACAAATTTAACTGATTCGAAGTTCTTTTTTTCTTCATGACATCCATCCTCCCTTGCTCAATTGTCATACGCCTGATCGTAGCGGAGCAGTTTTCGCACTGTAAAAGAAATCAGCATTGTCACCAGCAATACCAAGGTTGCCGCAGCCGTCGCAGTCCCCACATCAAGTTTCAGAATACCATCATTGTAAATCAGCACCAGAAGATTTTGTACTTTATCATTGATAGAGGAATTGCCCATCACAAAAATCTGGTCAAAATTTCTCAGCACGCTCATACTGCTTAAAACAACAACAATTTTCAGCGTCGGTACTATCTGTGGAATTGTGATCCTTGTAATCTGCTGCCAACGGGTGGCTCCGTCCAACTGGGCCGATTCATACAGGGATTCATCCACACTGACGATCGCCGCCAGGAACAGGGCCGCAAAGTACCCGGCCCCCTTCCATGCACCCGTGAAAATCATAATCGGCCTCGCAAAAGCCGCCTCCGACATGATTGCAATCGGCTGATAGCCTTCCCCCATAAACAGTCTCAGAAAGCCGTTAACCATTCCGGTGGGTGAAAAAATGGTAATCCACAGTCCGCCCACCACAGACCAGGACAACAGATTCGGTATATAGGTAACCGTCTGTATCACAGATCTGGAGACCTTGTTCTTTACCTCCCGCAGGAACAGCGCAATCGCAAGTCCCCAAACAAACTGCAGCAGAAAGATACCGATCCCCACAATCAGGCTGTTCCCAAGAGCTCTCCGGTATAAGCCGCTTTCCGCCACGGTCTGATAATTCTGAAATCCGACAAATTCGGATCCTCCAAGAAGCTTCACCTTCTGAAAGCTGTTTACAATTCCAAGCGCCAGAGGATAATAGGAAAATACAATAAAATATATCGCTACCGGAAGAAGCATCAGATAAATTCCTCTGTACTGTTTTACCTTTTTCCAAGTTTTATTCTTCGCCGCCATCATACACCCTCCCGATAAAAATTTTGTCACGACACTGCCGCATCAGCAATTATAATTCAAATTACACCTCTGTGACGCCTCGCTCTTTCAATTCCTGACGCATTCCGGCAAGTCCGTCCTCCGCAGAAACCTCACCTTTTATGATCTGAATTCCCCATTTTCCGACAATTTCCTTGTAGTCCGCTCCATTGAAAATGATCATCTCGATGGAAGCGTACTCCCCGTAGCTGAGCGCCTCCTCCATTCCCGGATTATATCCCAACGGTGCCTCGAAATCTTTATAAATCGGTACAGGCGCTCCGTGGTCATTTCCATGGGTCGCTCCGATCTCTGTCTGAGTATAGGTATCCCCATCCTTCGTGTAGTCGTAGCCTTCTACTCCGATGGATAAAAGCTCACCGCCCTCCTGTGTTGCAAAATACTCAAGAACCTTTATTGCCCCTTCCACATTCTCAGCATTGGCAGGGACTCCAAAAAGACTGGCTGCTCCCTTCCCCAACATGTAGCTTCCGTCCGGCGTCTGAACTCCCGGCAGAGATACAATCTCATACTCATCCTCTGTGATGCCCGCTGCCAGAGCATTCGCATTGTAAAGGCCTACCCATGCGGCCCAGTCAACATCACAGCCGATCTGCTGGGAACCGGCGCCCATCTTGCTCCGCATATCCGTAGTAGTATCAACCAGGCTTCCCGGATTCATCAGTCCCTCATCATATAATTTCCTAAACCATTCCCATACCGGTGCAGCCTCGTCCGTTGAGACCGGAGCATACTTCTTTCCATTTTCATCCAACTGCACTCCCGTCTTCAGGCCCACAGCAGCCATCCAGGGCTGTATTTCCCACGCATCTTTCATACACATTTCCAATGGATAAAAGTCTTCCACCGGACTGACCTCTTTCATTTTTCTGAACACCTCATAATATCCGTCCAGTGTAGGGTCGATGCTCTGATAGTCAATTCCCGCTGCTTTCAGCAATGTATTGTTGAGTGCAACAACCGTGTGAATCTCCTTCTTATTGAATCCCGCATATATTTTTCCGTCCACAGTTATGTCGTCCCACTCGCTCTGGTCAATATTGTTGGACAAAATCTCAGAATTATTAATATACTCCGTAATATCCGTGAGTGCTTCCTGATCCACCAGATTCATATACTCGCTTGCATTCATATAAATCAGATCATACCGCTCTCCGCCGCTGAGTTTCTGCATCATAATCTCGCTGTAATCGGATGCCGGTTTTTCAATCTCAATATCCAAACCTGTAGCCTCTTCCAGAGCCTCCTCCCAGAGCTGCATCTCCTCGTCATCTTTTCCGCCCGTTACATTCACAAGCATCTTGACGGTATCTCCCGCTTCCGGTGCCTCATCCTGATCTTCCTGGTTCTCTGCAGCATTTTCACTGCCATTGTCTGTCTGGCTCGCCGCGCCGTCCTGCCCGCTGCTGCCGCATGCAGTGATTGTTCCCATTGCCATAGCAAATACCAAACCCAATGTACATACTTTCTTCAGATTCATCTGTTTCCTCCTTCTCTTGCGTGGAAAAATATCGTGTTACTGCCTGTATCAGACTTGTTCTTTTATATTTATATGTTATCATATTTATTATATCAGGTAAATATATTATTATATTTTTTATCATTTTCACAATATACAAGTCTGTTTTTTGTACAGGTCTCACATTATCATTC
>Ga0228674_1000662_pt1 | contig 22670 bp, 19 predicted proteins | sample 1D_rmetaG_FD_189054 | JGI IMG/M metagenome (GOLD analysis project Ga0228674, IMG submission 189054) | Seawater microbial communities from Monterey Bay, California, United States - 1D_r | ecosystem: Environmental > Aquatic > Marine > Coastal | place: USA: California | collected 2016-09-26
CAGCGGCTATTTGTGCTGTTGGGCGCGCTGATGCTCGCCGGCGCCGGCTGGTTCGCCTTCACCCAGCTGCCAATTGATGCCTTCCCGGACGTCTCCAGCACTCAGGTCAAAGTGATCATGAAGGCGCCGGGGATGACGCCGGAAGAGGTGGAAACCCGCATCGCCGTGCCCATTGAGGTCGAGATGCTCGGTATTCCGAAAACCAAGATCCTGCGATCAGTGACGAAGTACGGCCTGGTCGACATCACGATTGGCTTCGAGGACGGAACCGACCGCTACTGGGCGCGCCAGCAGGTCAATGAACGCCTGGCCGGCATTACCTCGTCGCTGCCCGCGGGCATCGGCGGCGGCATGGCGCCGGTGACGACGCCGTTGGGCGAGATGTTCATGTTCACCATCGAAGCAGAAGGCATGAGCCTGGCCGACAAACGCAGTTTGCTCGACTGGGTGATCCGTCCCGCCTTGCGTACGGTGCCTGGCGTGGCCGACGTCAATTCGCTGGGCGGCATGGTGCGTTCCTTCGAAATCATCCCGGACCCGCTCAAGCTGGCAAGCGCTGGCGTCAACATGGCCCAGCTGAAGGAGGCACTGCGCAGCAACAACATGAATGATGGCGCCGGCCGTTTGTCCGAAGGCGGCGAAGTGCTGCTGGTCCGTACCGAAGGCAGCATCCAGAACCTGGACGATTTGCGCGCCGTGATCGTGACCGTAAAGGACGGCACGCCAGTGCGCGTAGGGTCGCTGGCCGAAGTACGCATCGGCACCTTGACGCGTAACGGCGTCGTGACCAAGAGCGGCCAGGGCGAAGCGGTCCAGGGCCTGGTGCTGGGACTGGCGGGCGCTAACGCTCAAAAAGTGGTGGAAGGCGTAAAAGCCAAGCTGGCCGAGCTGCAACCGAGCTTGCCCAAGGGCGTGACGCTGGACGTGTTCTATGACCGCGCTTCGCTGGTGGATCGTGCGGTGGGCGCGGTCGCTCGTGCGCTGCTGGAGGCGACCGTACTGGTGCTGGTTCTGCTGGGCCTGTTCCTGGGTAACGTGCGAGCGGCGGTCACCGTGGCCCTGGTGCTGCCGCTGGCGGCGCTGATCACGTTCATCCTGATGCGCAGCTTCGACATGTCGGCCAACCTGATGAGTCTGGGAGGCTTGACCATCGCCATCGGCATGCTGGTTGATGCGGCGGTGGTGGTGACCGAGAACATCGTCCAGCGACTAGCGGAGGACCCGAGCAGAGGAAAGTTGCCCAGGCTGCACATCGTCTATCGTGCTGTCAAGGAAGTCGCGGTGCCGGTGACCTCGGGCATCCTGATCATCATCACCGTGTTCTTGCCGTTGCTCACGCTGCAGGGGCTTGAGGGTAAGTTCTTTGCGCCGGTGGCCATGGCAATCGTGTTCGCGCTGGCGGGCTCGCTGCTGCTGTCGTTCACCGTGATTCCGGTGATCGCTTCCTACCTGATCAAGAACGTCAGCCATGAAGAGCCGTGGCTGCCCCGCAAGCTGCTGGCTGCCTATACCCCTCTGCTGGACTGGGTGCTGCGCCGCCAGCGTGTGGTCTCGATTGGCGCCGTCGTCATGCTATTGGTCGCCGGCGTGCTCTATACCCAGGTTGGCAAGACCTTCATGCCGACCATGGATGAGGGCAGCCTGATCGCGGGCATCGAAAAACTGCCGTCGGTCAGCCTGGAGGAAAGCGCTGCCATTGATTTGAAGATCCAGCAGGAGCTAATGAAGCGTGTGCCGGAAGTCACCGGTGTGGTGGCGCGTGCAGGCTCGGACGAGATCGGCCTGGACCCCATGGGGCTGAACCAGACCGATACTTATCTGCTGCTCAAGCCGCAAAGTGAATGGCGCATGAAGTCCAAGGAGGAACTGCTGACCGAAATCCGGAAGGTGCTGGACGGCCTGCCAGGTATTTCGTACAACTTCACGCAGCCCATTGAAATGCGCGTCTCCGAGATGATCATTGGCGTACGGGGCGACATCGCCGTCAAGATCTTCGGCCCGGACCTGGACCAGATCAATTCCTACGCGACACAGATCGTGCAGATCCTCAAGACCATTTCCGGCAATGAAGATGTCTACACGGTGCAGAACGACGGTGTGCAATACATGCGGGTCGTGGTTGATCGCATGCAGGCTGGGCGCCTGGGACTGTCGGTCGAAGATGTGCAGGATGCGCTGCGCGTGCAGATCGAGGGCCAGCAGGCCGGCGTGGTGATTGAGGGTAATCGCCGCACGCCCATCCTGCTGCGAGCCGCCGAAAGCGTAAGAGTCTCGCCGGCGGAGTTCTCGGCAGTGCGCATCACCGGCAAGGACGGCACCACCGTTCCGCTGTCGACGATTGCAAAACTGGAGCGCGCCGATGGGCCGGTGAAGATCGACCGGGAAATGGGTAGCCGTTACAGCGTGGTGATCGCCAACGTCAGTGGTCGCGATCTGGTGGGCTTTGTCCAGGAGGCGCAAGCCAAGGTTAGCCAGCAGATCAAACTGCCAACCGGTTATCGCATCACCTGGGGCGGCCAATTCGAGAACCAGCAACGTGCAGCCGCTCGCCTTGGCGTGGTGGTTCCCGTCGCGCTGGGCCTGATCTTCGTGCTGCTGTTCGCGACCTTTGGCTCCATCCGCCAGGCCCTGCTCATTCTGAGCATCATCCCGTTCGCGCTGGTGGGCGGCATCGTGGCCCTGTGGCTGACCGGAGAGTATCTCTCCGTGCCGGCATCGGTAGGTTTCATCGCGCTACTTGGCATCACGGTGCTCAATGGCGTGGTGCTGGTGGGGTACTTCAACCAGTTGCGACATGAGGGCATGCCCCTGCGAGAGGTGGTCGTGACGGGCGCAAAACGTCGTCTGCGTCCGGTGATGATGACTGCTTCCATCACGGCGTTCGGCCTGATCCCGTTGCTCTTCGCCACCGGCCCAGGCTCCGAGATCCAGCGTCCGTTGGCCATCGTGGTCATCGGCGGCCTGATTACCGCGACCGCACTGACCCTGATGTTGCTGCCCATCCTGTATCTCAAATTTGCCGGCGCCGACAAGACGCCTGCCGAGGAGCCGTCCAATGTCTGATTCCATCATCACGATTCTTTGTCCTCGCAACCTTGAAGAGCAATTGCTGGACGCCTTGTTGATCACGCCCGATGTGGCCGTCTTCACCAGCGCCACGGTGGCCGCGCATGGCGTGGACAAGGACCGCATGTCGGCTTCGGAGCAGGTTTTTGGCCGTGCCGTCATGACTCAGGTCCAGATCCTTTGCGGCAGCCAGAGCAAGGACGCGCTGCTCAGCACTTTGAAAAATACATTTGCCCGCACCGGTATGCGTTATTGGATTACTGCCGTCTCCGGGCAAGGGGAATTTGCATGAAACTTCGTATCACCTTATTGGCGGCGCTGATGCTGCCGTTGTGGGCGCAAGCCCAAAATACACCCGGCATGCTGGACGGTCCAATCCCGGCGCCCATTGCGCGCCCTCTGCTGGAGCAGGATCCTTCCGTTGCCGGGGCGCGGGCCACGCTGGATGCGGCGCGTCGCGAGTCCAACATTCTCGATGCCTCGCCGTATGAATGGACGGCGCGCGCCACCGGTCAGCGCCGTCGTATCGAGAACGAGGCCAATTCGAACGAGTGGAACGTCGCTCTGGAGCGCACCATCCGCCTGCCGGCCAAGGCCGCAACTGATCGCAAGCTTGGCCAGGCGACGGTGGACGAAGCCGAGGCGCGTTATGGCGAAGCCATACACGAAGCGGCGCGTGACCTGTTGGGACTCTGGTTAGCCTGGTTGCAAGCGAACGCCAACTATGAGCTCAGCAAGAGCATGCAGCAGTTTGCAGTCGACAATCTGACTGCAGTCCAAAAGCGCGCCAAGGCAGGCGACGCTGCCAAGCTGGATGTGAGCCTGGCGCAGTCCGAGTTGGCGGAGCAGCGTCGACAGGCGAATGAAGCCAAGCTAGGCGCTTCATTGGCGTGGACGCAGCTGCATAGTCGTTTCCCGGGCTTTGACGGCCAGCTTGCCAATTTTCCCAATATCTCGGCGCTGACGCAGGATTCCGGCTACCTGCAAGTTCGCATTCGTGAACAAAGTGACCGGCTCAAGGCAGCCGATGCCGCATGGCGCAGCGCTGATGCGCAAGCACAGCGCAGCCATGCCGAGCGCACGCCGGATCCGACCTTTGGGGTCTTCAGCGGATCCGAGGCGCGCGGCAGGGAGCGACTCATCGGCGTTTCGATCAGCATCCCGATCCCGAGCGGATCGCGCAGCGAGCGCGCCATCCAGGCGACGCATATGGCTGAAGCCAAGCGCCAGGAACTGGAGGCGATCCGCAGGCAGATCGGCGCCGAAATCGATTCGTCGATCGTCACCGTGCAAAGCAGCTATGACGGCATGCTGTTGGCAGAGGAGAGTGCGAACTCCATGCGCGAGAACGCGCGTCTGATGCAACGGGCTTACTCGTTGGGCGAAGGCGATCTGCAAGGCTTGCTGCTGACCCAGCGTCAGGCTGCCGCTGCTCAGCAAAGCGCCTTGGCGGCCAAGACGTCCGCGATCAAGAGTTACTACCAGCTGTTGATCGACTCCCATCTGATCTGGGGGCTGGAACAGAACTGACCTGAACGCCGCCTGTTGATCGGTTGAATGCTTAGCAGGCGGCCAGGTTGGTATGTTCATGCCTATAGATGATGAGGACGCCACAAGATATTGCCCGCTGGTTGGCGACCAGGCCCAAATTGACGGAGCTCTGCAAGGAGTTTCCGGAGCAATGGGAAATCGCCCAGCGGCAGTTGGATGAAGTGATCAAGACAGGCAGTCCCGAGGATTTGAAACAGTTGACGGATAAGCCTCCCGAGTGGCCCCGGCAGCGCAAGGGGTTTCGGCAGGAGACGATGGCAAAGGCCATGCAGCAGGCGGCCTATCAGCAGGTTAGATACCAGATGATCTGCCTGGCCGTGAAGGGCTACAGTTTGTCGTTGGCCAGTGGAAGTGTCGGCGGCAAGGCGCGCTTCAAGTGGTGGAACGGCTGGCTTGCCCAGCGGCTGCTGTTTGCCGGCGGCTTGCAGCGCAAGATGGTCAGTCTGCGCTTGTTCAGGCTGATTTGGCCCTTGCTTGGTCAGCGTGAGCTGCTGATGCCATTGGTGTCGTCCAAGGGAATTTACTGTTTTTACAGCCGCGAATTTGTTGGCGCTCTTGCAAAGCTGATCGGCCGGAGGAAAGTGATCGAGGTCGGCGCCGGAGACGGCACCCTCTCACGTTTCCTGGCGCAATGCGGAGTGGCGGTGACAGCCACCGATGATTACAGCTGGAGCCACCAGATAAGGTATCCGGCCGACGTGCTGAGATGCGACGCCGTCACTGCGGTTGCGAGGTATGCGCCGGAGGTTGTGGTGTGCTCGTGGCCGCCGGCGGGAAATCCGTTTGAACGCCATATCTTTCAGGCCTCCAGTGTGCGGCTCTACATAATGATTGGAAGCCGGTACCAGGTGGCCAGCGGTAACTGGGCAGCCTATGCTGAGCAGGTGAATTTCGAGATGGTGGAGGCCCCGGAGTTGGCGAACATGCTGATTCCGCCTGAATTGGGTTCCGCAGTCTATCTATTTTGCAGGAAGGAGATGTAAAAATGATCAGAATGAAGGTTGAGCGTCGGGTCTTGATCCGACTGAGAAATTATCTGTTTGTCACCGGCGCTTGCTTCGTGAGCGTGGCCTGTACTTCTACCGCCGGCGATCAGCAGCCTTGCGTCATCCTGCAGCAATCGGCGCAATGTGTGGCCGTTGCCCGCGCGGATGCCGCCGCCAGCGGCGACGCCAAGATGATGCTTCCCGCTGAGGCTGGATATACCTACCTCTATGTCGCGCGTCCCTATTCTCAGCAGCGCAGCGTGGCATCACGCGTGTTCGTGGATGACAAGCAGGTTGCCGAGTTGGGTCCGATGACCTTTGCCCGGGTGAGAATCGGTGCGGGGGAGCACGTGATCAGGATCGCGACCACGGATTTTCAGGAGCATCAACTCAGCATACGCGGCAGCCAAGACACCCATATTCAATACCAACTGACGGAAAGTTTCTTTTCCGTATCGCCGGAAACAAAGTTGCTGGAGCGCAGTGAAATGAAAATGAAGATTCATCGTCTGGAGATGGTCGCACCTAACTGAAATATCTACTGATCTGCTGCGGACCAGGCCCGGACTTGCGCAGACTAGGAATTCCCGTTTAACCGAGTTACACACACCATTGATCAAAGCGCTTTTCTCCATTATTGACCGCCTAGCCATTGCGCTGGTGCTCTGCTGCGTGCTGGGCATGCTGTCGGCGTTGAGCATTCGCATCAACAAGATCCGTATAGAGACACAGGGTGATCATCGTTTCGTGTTTCTGGTGCTAGCCGCCGGCGTTCCGCCGGAACGCAGCAGGCTACTGGCGGCGTTCTCCTCGAAACGCCCAGCCTCCTCAATGTAGCCTTGGACGGTACCGTCGTGACGCCAGCCGCCTTGCCGCTTAATGTCACGAAAGTCGGCGCCGGCCCGGTACGCGCTTGTGGCCATGCCGCGCCGCAAGCTATGGCTCGACAATTGGGGCACGTAGTCTAGCCCAGCAGCTTGCGCGCAACGTTCCAGGATCGCATTGACGCTGGCCGGGTTGAGCGCATCGCCCCCCACCTCATCCCATCGCGTCACCGACCGGAAGATCGCCCCCGCTGTGATGCGCGCTGCATCCAGCCAGGTGCGTAAAGCGGTCGCGGGGCAACAAAGGCCTTCGCCGTAGGGGATCGCCTTGATGATCCCTTGGCCATCTTGATCGGTTTTTGAGCGCGTCAGCGTCACGACGACGCCTTCCGGTTCCCACGCCAGGTCGGTCACCTCTAGTCCGGCCAGCTCGCTACGCCGAAAGCCGCCGAAGTAGCCGATCTGCAGCAAGGCATTGTCTCGCTTGGCGGCCAGCGTGTCCTGGCCAACCAGGTGGGCGACAATGAGCGTCAGATCCTCCACTGGCAGCGCCTTCGCCTTCTTTTTGGGCGTGCCATGAGTGCGCGCGATACCGACCAGTACCTTGCGCACGTTGGGCGTCGCTGTCGGATCGGGAAAGGCTTGGTGCCGGTGCCATTGCGACAGTGCGGTCAGGCGCAGCGCCAGTGTGCGCGGATTGAGTGTCGGCGCGTAAGTCAGCAGGTAGCGGACGACGGCATCTGGATCGCAAGGCAGCATCCCGCCCCATGCCAGAAAATGCCGGATGGCGGAGCGATAGGTGCGGCGCGTGTTGTCTGAAGTGGCGGCGGCGAGAAACGCACGGTGCTGGGCAGACAACTCCAGATCGGTTACGGCCGCGACGGGCGTGCGCTCGACCAGGCTGACACCTGGTCTGCGAGGGGAGTCGAGACATTCGAGGGGATCGGACATGGCGTTGTCGCTCAAAGTCAAAGGTTGTACTGATGCGCTGGCAAGATATTACCGCAGTCGGTGGCATTACCTACGATAAGTAAATTTATCAAAGGTAAAAAAATGGAGCCAAGATGCAAGTTTTCAATTGTATTGAAACGTATTATTACGTATAACGTATTACGATATCTTATTTCGAGGAGTCCTTATGGCCCGCGCCGGCATCTTATACTCACAAGTCGCTAAAGCTGCTGCCCAATTGGCCGCAGAAGGCAAAACGCCGACCATCGATACGGTGCGCGAGGCCTTGGGTGACACTGGCAGCAAAAGCACTATCGCCCCCATGCTCAAGCGCTGGAAAGCCGAACATCAGGAAGTCGTCGCCGATGCCAATCTGGGCCTGCCGGTGGAACTGGTGGATGCCGTCAAAAGCATCTATGAACGGCTCCAGGGCGACGTCGCCAGGCAGTTAGAAGAGGCTGGCCAGGCACATGACAAAGCGCTGGATGCCATGCGTGGCCAACGGGATGTGGCACTTGCCGAACTAGCCCAATTGCGCCAGGCCCATAGCGCCTTGATGCAGGAGTCGACGCAAGTCCAGCAAACACTGGTCCAGCGCCTGCAGGAGCTGCAGACCCAGGCACTCGCTCTGACGGCCGCACAGACTGAAAATGCTGGCCTCCAGCAACGGTTGGCCGATCGCGCCGCCGAGGCTCACGCCTTGAATCAGCAACTAACACAGGCCCGCACTCAGTTTGAGCACTTCCAGGATGCGTCTGCGCGCCAGCGCACCGAGGAGCGGCAAACCTTTGAGCAGCGGATTGCGCGACTGGAGCACGAATTGACCGCCGGACAGCGCCGACAGGAAGCGCAACAAGCCATGCTCGCGCAGCAGGAGGCCAAGCTGGCGCACCAGGCTACGGATCATGAACGAGGACAACAGGCCTTGACGGCCGCCCAAAGTGAGCTAGGAGCCGTGCGATCGGAGCGCGATCAACAGACCGTACAACTTCAGGAAATGGCGACGGTGCGCGCCGAAACCGAACGCCGACTCGATACGGCGCAGCAGGCGCTGATGGAGGCCAACGCCAGCGCGGCGTCGACCACCAAGCAGGCGGAAATGCTGGCCAGCCAACTAGCTGCAGCAGAAAGGAAGGTCGCCCAAGTCGAGCAAGAAAAAGCAGCTTGGGTCGACAAGCTTCTGACTCAGCGCAAAGGGGAAGAGGCTGCACCCCAATCAGATGGTCAATGAATTTCGCATGCGAAATTTATCGAAAGACGATGTCAGCGTATATTGGCCGTTGCCCAGTGCGCCAAAAAAGTCAAAATCGTCGGAGTACCTCAGGGGAGTGATGCCGAATTTGATCGACAAGACATTCGAGAATCAGAGCAAGCCCGGCGCTGAAATCCTGTTTTTACCTTTTTGGCGCGTTGGGCATAAATAGCCTAGTTGGCACCTCCTGATTGCCAGCCTTCCTAGCACTGGCGCTACTGCCCGCATGCGGCTTTGGCGTGCCATCAAGGCCCTAGGTTGCTCGTCTCTTCGTGATGGTGCCTATCTCCTCCCTGAGCGCCCCGGACACGCCAAAACACTGGCGGAATTGGCCAAACAAACCAACATCGAGGGAGGCGAAGCCTGGCTTGTGACAGTGTTGCCATGTAGTGAGGAGGATGAGCAAGCCTTCTTGGCGCGGTTTGACCGCACCAAAGAGCACAGCGATTTTTTGACGCTGCTCGTGGAGGCAAAGAAAGAACTGTCATCGCGAACGCCAGCAGATATAGCCAAAACCCTCAAAAAACTGGCCAAAGAAAGAGAAGCCATTCAGAAAATCGACTTCTTCCCCAACGAAGCCACCTTGGACGCAAATGCTGCCTGGGGCGACTTCGTGGAAAAAGCCAATGCAATCTTGTCTCCAGCCGAACCCCAACCGCAAGCACGGGATCTTCAGGTGCTGAACACGCAGGAATATCAAGGGCGTACCTGGGCGACCCGACGCCACCTATGGGTAGACCGTGTGGCCAGCGCTTGGCTTATCCGGCGCTTCATCGACCCCGCGGCTCAATTCCTCTGGCTGGACAGCCCGGCAGACTGCCCGGCCGATGCACTGGGCTTCGACTTCAACGACGCTACGTTCACGCATGTCGGCGACAAGGTGACCTTTGAGGTGCTGGTCGCCAGCTTCCAGTTGCCCTCTACTCCGGGAATAGAGCGGCTGTCCGCTCTTGTTCACGCGCTCGATGCCGGCGGCGAGGCGCCACCGGAAGCGGCGGGCTTCGAGGCAATTCTCACTGGTGCGCGCGCTCGTCTGGCTGACGATGACGCCTTTCTGGCGGAAGTCGGAGCCATTCTGGATTCGCTTCTTGCTCACTACAACAAGGACACATGATGAATCATCCTCAGAAAACTAGCGAGGCGGCTACCTACGAACGCCATGGCGTTTCGTTTCGCGAAGCATTCTGGGTATGGGTTCGCGTAGCCGCGTTAAGCTTCGGTGGCCCTGCGGGCCAAATCGCCGTCATGCACCGAATACTCGTTGAGGAGAAGCGTTGGATCAGCGAAACGCGCTTTCTTCATGCGCTGAACTACTGCACCCTCGTGCCGGGGCCTGAGGCGCACAAGTTAGCGGTGTACATTGGTTGGTTACTGCACCGAACCCGCGGCGGGCTTGTCGCCGGCCTGTTATTCATCTTCCCTGGTCTGATTGCACTGGGCGTGCTCAGCTGGATCTACGCGACGTACGGGAATGTCGGTTACGTACAAGCCTTTTTCTTCGGGCTCAAAGCAGCGGTTCTCGCCGTCGTGTTGGAAGCCGTTCTCAGAGTGGGCCGCCGTGCGTTGAAATCGCAACTCATGGTGGCAGTAGCTGCGCTCTCGTTCGTCGCGATATTCATTTTTTCCGTGCCGTTTCCTCTGCTGATCATCGCCGCAACGCTCATTGGCTTAACCGGCAATTGGATGGGGAAAATTGTGCCGCGTAGTGCCGCAAGCAACGGAGCAGCAGACCAAGATGACGCGCCACCCGCAGCAATTGATGCGGCGTTCGCCATTGAAATTCCAGAACATGTCCGGCCATCGCACTCTCGAACGATTAAAGTCAGCGTAATTGGTCTGCTGCTCTGGTTAGGACCATTGTTTGTATTTCTATGGACGATAGGCCCCGATAGCGTCTTCACGCATATCACGACCTTTTTCAGTAAGATGGCCGTCCTGACCTTCGGTGGTGCCTACGCCATTCTGTCATATGTCGCCCAACAAGCCGTTGATCACTATCACTGGCTCGCGCCAGGAGAAATGATGGCGGGACTCGGCATGGCTGAGACGACACCTGGCCCATTGATCAGCGTGGTTCAATTCGTGGGCTTCATGGCGGCCTTCCGTCAGCCGGGAACGCTTGATCCTGTGCTTGCGGGAACGCTGGGAGGAGTCCTGGCGAAATGGGCGACCTTTGCTCCGTCGTTCCTGTTTATCTTTATCGGGGCTCCCTACGTTGAGGCCGTACGCAACAACAAGGCGCTGAGTGCTGTGCTCTCCACGATCATGGCCGCCGTCGTAGGTGTCATCTTAAATCTGGCGGTCTGGTTTGCCCTCCATACCTTGTTTGGCGAGATAAACGTTGTGCACGTATGGGGAATGGTCCTTCAAGTTCCTGTGCTATCCAGTCTTGATCTCTGGTCGCTAGTGCTATCGGGCGCGGCTATTCTGGCGTTATTCCGATTTCATCTCGGTATGATGACTACGTTGGCCGGGTGCTGCTTGGCCGGTATTGCAATACATATTCTTACATGACCCTAAGGATGTGCGGCCATTTCAGCCTTTCTCCGTGAAGTGAAACCGAGGATGGCTGCTTTCGACTCTTCGGTTCCAAAGAAAAAGCCCGCTTAATGAACTGCACCCCGAAAGTTGGACACCGATCCAACTTTTGGGGTGTTTTTCTGACCTGCCCTCGGAAGTTGGACAGTTTAGAACTAGAGATGAGCCGCCTCTTTGGGTTTCACTGACCACTTTTGGACGAACTCACTTGGGGTCAGATGGCCAAGCGAGCCATGGGGACGATGATAGTTGTAGTCGTACTGCCAAGCCTGCATTTTTTCTCGAAGGTCATAGAGTGTGATGAATTCGTGCACGTTAAGGAATTCATCACGCAGCCGGCCATTGAATGACTCGATGAGGCCATTATCGGTCGGCTTGCCAGGTCGCGTGTAGTCGAGTTTCACACCGTGCCGATACGCCCAGTCGTCCAAGGCGCGGGAGGTGAACTCGGTCCCATTATCCACGGTGATGGATTTGGGCCATCCGCGAAGGGCCGCAGACCGATCCAACGCCTGGCCAACTGCACGGCCGGTCTGCTGGAAGTTGGCCTCCAGGCATACACTCTCGCGACTCCATTGATCGATGACGGTCAGGATTCGAAAGCGGCGGCCGTCAAGCATTTGATCATGAACGAAATCCATGCTCCAGTGCTGATTCGGTCCGGTGGGTACCGGCGGCTTTCCGCGCAGCAGGGCGATGCGCTTGCGGCGTTTGACCTTCATCCGCAGCTGCAGTCCCTCCAGGCTATAGAGTCGATAGACGCGTTTCTTACCCACTTCCCAGCCTTCGCGACGCAGCATGACCAGCACTCGTCGGTAGCCAAATCGAGGACGGCTCATGGCAATATCTCGGATGCGCTGGCGTAGCGCGCTTTGATCTCGTGCGTGGCTCTTCTCGTACCATGTTGAACGCTGCAGCAACGCCAGCGCGCAGGAACGCCGTACACTTATCTGGAAACGCTCTTGCATCCAGGCCGCCAGCTCGCGCCGTTTGGCAGCCTTCAGACTTTTTTTCGCACCACCTCTTGCAGGATCTGCTTGTCCAGCGTCAGGTCGGCGACGATACGTCGCAGGCGCGCATTCTCGTCTTCGAGTTGCTTGAGCTTGCGCAGCTCGCTTACGCCAAAATCAGCGTACTTCTTCTTCCATGTGTAGAAGGTTGCTTCCGACACCCCAAGCTGCCGACAGACGTCGACCACCGGCGTGCCACCCTCAGCCAATCGCAATGCATAGGCGATTTGCTCTTCGGTAAATCTCGAACGTTTCATGGCTACTCCTTGCCCGTTTCGGGGCGTTGAGAAGCAACCTTACCTCTAGTTTTGACCTGTACGGATATTCCGGGGGCAGGTCATTTCATGGCGAAGTACGACACGAAGTTTAAATATGAAGTGGTCAAGCGCTGCTTGAAGGGCGGCAGAAGCGCCAGGGCGGCGGGTAAAGAATTCGGAATTGATCACGCAACTGTGCACCGCTGGGTGCAGAGGTATCCATAGAGCGAGAAATTTTGCGCACGTGCAGACTCACCTATCACCAGGACGACCAGCTTCGGCTTACCTCCGCTCCCACTCGCTTCTGCCGACGGCAACAAGCGGCGTTCAGGCGGTGCCATGCCAGCCGCGAGATAGCGGCCGCCGTTGATCAGATAGGACCAGGGCATCACCAAGGCTCCCAACTGTTTGGCGTGCCTGTCGATCCATAACCAAGTCGGCGAAACAGCGTAGAGCCAGCCGACCGCACACAGGCAGACGAACAACGGAACCGCCACACGTCCGAACGCACAGACCGGGCGGATCCTGGTTCGGTGCAGTAGCCAGCATGGAAAGATGCCCAAAATCGCCACGTAGATCAGTACCATTGGGTGAAACAGTGCCAGTGCTTCGGCGGCATCGGTGTTGAAGACGTTGCCCATCATGGTCTTGTCCAGCACGATGCCGTAGGTCACCGAAAAATACAGGGCGATCGCGTTGGAAATGGCCATGACCATGAACAATGGCTTGATCGTGCGCACAGAAATAGCGGCTAACGCACCGGCAATGGCGGCGGTCAAGCAGAACACAAACACAAACAGCGTTAATAAGGTCCACAGTGCATTGGCCGACGGCATGTCTAAGTTGTCGATGCCAAACAGGTAGAGCGGTACGTGGTAGACAAGTGCATTGACCAATGAACACGTCATGATCATGGCCGTGCTGCCAAGGCGCCAAGGCTTACGCCTCGACAGCGGCATCAGCGCGCGACTTTTTTTACGAAACATGGTGACCACGAAGTTCCCAGGAAAAGAAGCATGGCGCACCGGCAATTTGCTACGGGCTGGGCCATACAGATAATTACTCTGCTGGGACAGAACAAAGCCTGTCCCAGCAAGTCGCTTACAACACCTTCTTGAGCGATTGATACTCGCCGTTGGTCTTGATCGTCACGGTCACGTCGCTGGTCCCACGATTGCGCCAGAACCAACCATGGTTGCCGTCGAACGCTGCGACCAGTTCACCCGCGTCGCTGCCTACCTGACGCCCCTTGCCGTAGCCGTGGTAGCCGCCAGGTGCTCCGGCAACCGGGTCGCCGTGCGTATCGTGATTGACCAGGCCGCCGTTGACTTTCCAGCTATAGGTGACCTTGGCCCCCTTGTTCATTGCCATCTTCACCTCGCTGCCTTGACCGGGCTTCAGGGTTACGGTCATCTCGTCGGAGCGCATGCCTGCTGCAGACTTGGCAGTGGAAGCTACGGGGGTTTCTACGGGCGCGGGTGCCTGGACGACAGCTGGTACAGGCACAACCGGCGCCGGGACCGGCGCAGTCTGCTTTTGTGCGTCGGCAAGCTTGTCTGCCGCTGCCTCCGCTGCGAGGGAGGTCTTGATCTTGCCCATTTCCGTCAAACCGAGGCGTGCTCCTACGCCAGTGGGGTCAATGCCATATTCGGCAGGAAGGACAACGGCGACCAGCAGGGCCGCAGCCACGGCAACGGCGATGGTGGTCGAACGCAAGAGTTGCTGGGAGCTGGGGAGCTCGGCACGTTTTGGAAGATCAGAGGTGTACATTTTGGTATCCTTTAGTTGGCGAAATAACCAGTCAGTTGATAGCCGATCAACATGAAGCCGGCGGTCATCATGGCGACATTGGCGGTGTAAGCGTGGCGGAAGAAACTGGACGTACGACGCCAGTAGGTCATAACGATCAGGATGGACGCGAGTGCCAACAGTTGGCCGACTTCCACACCGATGTTGAAAGCAAGAAGATTGGGAATGAGTCCATCTCGCGAGATCTCGTATTCCTGGACCTTGGTGGCCAGACCGAATCCGTGGAACAGACCAAATATCAGGGTCGCCACTTTGGTGTTTGGCTGGAAGCCAAACCAACGCTGGAAGGCACCTACGTTGTCCAGCGCCTTATAGACCACCGACAAGCCGATGATGGCGTCAATCAGATAGCCGTCAATGCTGGTTCCGAAATACACACCCGCCAGCATCGTGGTCGAGTGGCCGACGGCAAACAGGCTGACGTACAGACCGATATCCTTGGCTTTGTAAAGGAAGAAGATGACGCCAAACAAGAATAGGATGTGGTCATAACCGGTAAACATGTGCTTCGCTCCCAAGTAGAGGAAGGACATGAAATGCACGCCGGTAATTTCCTGGATATAGCCCTTGTCGCCTTCGGCGATGCCGTGCGCGAGCGCCACACCGGTAGCCAACGCATATAGCGCACATAAGAGGAAAGCAGCAAGGACAATCCGGACGAAACGATGGCTTCTTCCGGATATTGATCGACGAGGCGAGACTACGCCTGCCGAGTGAGGCGATAAGAACACGAATTTCTCCTTTTCAGACAGTGAGCGGCCACCGTCCGGTGGCCGGACAAATCAAACTACCAAAGGAGCTTTGGGAGGGCGTTCTAGTGGGAGTGGAGCCCGTGATCCCTGCGGAACCAAGGGCGCCATCTCCCAGAAAGGAGAGAAGGAAAAAGCTGCTACCCTCGCGGACGGCGGCAACGGGACATCGTGGCTGTGATCGGCTGGATCGTGCTGATGCGAATGTTCAGCGCCAACCTCATGCCCGGTCTCCAGCATTCCATAGTCATCGCCTGCCTCAACGTGCATGGCCGCGTCGACGACACTCGAGCCTCCTGGCAGCGTGAGCTCATGGGAGCTCGACGCAGCACCGACCAGCTGCAATCCCAGCATGCAGCACAGCACCAGTACAGCTACCAGGCGGTCAACAAAGGAGAAAAGCGCTTTGATCAATGGTTTGTATAGCTCGGTTGAACGGGAATTTCAGGTCTGCGCAAGTCTGGGCCTGCTCCGCAGCAGATCGGTCTGTATTTCAGAGCGGCGCGACCATCTCCAGACGGTGAATCTTCATTTTCATCTCGCTGCGTTCCAGGAACTTTGTTTCCGGGGATACGGAAAAAAAGCTTTCCGTCAGCTGGTATTGAATATGAGTGTCCTGACTGCCACGTACGCTGATCTGACGATCCTGAACATTCTCGGTCGCTATTGTGACCACGTGCTCCCCTCCGCCGATCTTCACTCGGGCAAAGGTCATCGGGCCCAATTCGGCGACCTGCTTGCCATCCACAAACACGCGTGATGCCACGCTGCGTTGTTGGGCATACGGCCGCGCAACATAGAGATAGGAATACCCCGCCTCAGCAGGGCTCATCATCTTGGCATCACTGCTAACGACAGCATCCGCACGGGAAACGGCAACACATTGTGCCGACTGCTGCAATATGACGCAGGGCTGTCGATTGCTTGCAGTCGAAGAACAGGCTACGCTCGCGAGACAAGCTCCCGTAATCAACAGATAATTCCTCAATCGGATCAAGACCCGACAATCAACATTCATTGTGAGCATTTTCACATCTCCTTCCTGCTAAATAGATAAACCGCAGAACCCAATTCAGGCGGAATCAGCATACCGGCCAACTCCGGAGCTTCCGTCATCTCGAAGTTCTCTTGCTCAGCATAGGCAGCCCAGTTGCCGCTGGCCACTTGATATTTGCTTCCGATCATGACGTAGAGTTGCACGCTGGAGGCCCGAAATATTTGGCGCTCGAAAGGATTTCCCGCCGGCGGCCACGAACACACCACCACCTCCGGCGCATACCTCGCAACGGCAGATGCGGCATCACACTTCAGTACGTCGGCCGGATACCTTATCCGGTGACTCCAGCTGTAGTCATCTGTGGCCGTCACCATCACTCCACATTGCGTGAGGAAACGAGCCAGAGTGCCATCTCCTGCTCCTACTTCGAGCGCCTTTCTCTGGCCGATTAGCGTTGCAAGAGCGCCAACGAATTCGCGACTGTAAAAACAGTAAATTCCTCGGGACGATACCAGCGGCATCAGGAGCTCTCTCTGGCCCAGCAAGGGCCAAACCAACCTGAACAGCCGCAGACTTACCATCTTGCGTTGCAGCCCACCGGAGAACAGTAGCCGCTGGGCAAGCCAGCCATTCCACCATCTGAAGCGCGCCTTTCCTCCTGTACTTCCACTGGCCAGCGACAAACTGTAGCCTTTCACGGCCAAGCAAATCATCTGGTATCGAACTTGCCCATATGCCGCTTGCTGCATGGCTTTTTCCATCGTCTCTTGCCGAAAGCCCTTGCGCTGCCGCGGCCACTCCGGCGGCTTTTCCGTCAACCGCTTCAAATCTTCGGGACTACCTGTCTTGATCACATCATCCAACTGGCGCTGGGCAATTTCCCATTGCTCCGGAAACTCCTCGCAGAGCTCCGTCAGTTTGGGCCTGGTCGCCAACCAACGGGCGATATCCTGTGGCGTCCTCATCATCTATAGACGTGAACATCCCTGCCTGGCCGCCTGCCAAGCATTCCGCCGATCAACAGGCGGCGTTCAGGTCAGTTCTGTTCTAGCCCCCAGATAAGATGGGAGTCGATCAATAGCTGGTAGTAGCTTTTGATCGCCGACGTCTTAGCTGCCAAAGCGCCTTGCTGGGCTGCAGCGGCTTGGCGCTGGGTAAGCAGCAAGCCTTGCAGATCACCTTCACCCAACGAATAGGCCCGTTGCATCAAGCGCGCGTTTTCACGCATGGAGTTCGCGCTCTCCTCGGCCAGTTGCATGCCGTCATAGCTGCTTTGCACGGTGACGATCGATGAATCGATTTCGGCGCCGATCTGCCTCCGGATCGCCTCCAGCTCCTGGCGCTTGGCTTCGGCCATGTGTGTCGCCTGAATGGCGCGCTCGCTTCGCGATCCGCTCGGGATGGGGATGCTGATCGATACGCCAATGAGTCGCTCCCTGCCACGCGCCTCGGATCCGCTAAAGACTCCAAAGGTCGGATCTGGCGTTCGTTCGGCCCTGCTGCGCTGGGCCTGCGCATCGGCACTGCGCCATGCGGCCTCGGCTGCCTTGAGCCGATCGCTTTGTTCACGGATGCGAACTTGCAGGTAGCCGGAATCCTGAGTCAGCGCGGAGATATTGGGGAAGCTGGCAAGCTGGCCATCAAAACCCGGGAAGCGGCTATGCAGCTGCGTCCATGCCAATGAAGCACCGAGCTTGGCCTCGTTGGCCTGCCGACGCTGCTCAGCCAGATCGGATTGCGCCAGGCTCACATCGAGCTTGGCGGCGTCGCCTGCCTTTGCACGCTTTTGCACGGCAGCCAGATTGTCGACTGCAAATTGCTGCATGCTCTTGCTGAGCTCATAGTTGGCATTTGCCTGCAACCATGCCAGCCATAGGCCGAGCAGGTCGCGCGCAGCCTCGTGCATGGCTTCGCCGTACCGCGCCTCCGCTTCGTCTACTGTCGCCTGGCCGAGCTTGCGGTCTGCCGCTGCCTTGGCGGGCAGCCGGATGGTGCGCTCCAGTGCGACGTTCCACTCGTTTGAGTTGGCCTCGTTCTCAATACGACGACGCTGACCGGTGGCACGCGCCGTCCATTCGTACGGTGAGGCATCGAGAATGTTGGATTCCCGACGCGCTGCATCCAGCGTGGCTCGGGCCCCGGCCACTGAAGGATCCTGCTCCAGCAAGGGACGAGCGATCGGCGCCGGGATAGGACCGTCCAGCATGCCTGGGGCACTCTGGGCTTGCGCCCACAACGGTAGCAGGAGCGCCGCCAATAAGGTGAGATGAAGTTTCATGCAAATTCCCCTTGCTCAGACACGGCAGTCACCCAATAGCGCAACCCCGAGCGAGAAAATGTATTTTTTAAATTGGAGAGCAAATTGTCTTTGGCTTGCTCGCTACACAAGATCTGAACTTGGGTCATGACTGCACGACCCAGTACCTGTTCGGATGCAGATAAGCGTTCCCGCGCGACACCGTGGGCTGCCACGGTCGCGCTGGTGAATACTGCGACGTCAGGTGTGACGAGCAGAGAATCCAGCAATTGCTCTTCGATATTGCGCGGGCACAGAATGGTGATAATGGAATCAGACATGCTTGATCTCCTGGCCGGATTCCTTGTCGGCGCCGGCGAACTTCAGATAGAGAATGGGTAACAGCATCAGGGTCAATGCAGTTGCGGTGATTAAGCCGCCAATGACCACGATGGCGAGTGGGCGCTGGATCTCGGATCCGGGGCCGGTTGCGAACAGCAGTGGAATCAGACCGAATGCCGTGATGGACGCGGTCATCATCACCGGCCGCAGACGCCGCTTGGCGCCTGTGACCACAACTTCGCGCAGCGGCATTCCCTCATGTCGCAACTGATTGAAATAGCCCACCAGGACGACGCCGTTGAGCACCGTAATGCCGAGCAAAGCGATGAAGCCCACCGACGCAGGGACGGACAGATACTCACCGGTCAGCCACAAGGCCACGATACCGCCCACCAGTGCGAACGGAATGATGCTGAGAATCAGCAGTGCCTGTCTGATCGATCCAAAGGTGGCAAACAGCAGCACGAAGATCAATCCCAGCGCAATCGGCACCACTACGCCCAGACGGGCTGCAGCACGCTGCTGGTTTTCGAACTGGCCACCCCAGCTCATGCGATATCCGGTCGGCAATTTCAGCTGCTCCGCCACTTTGGTTTGCGCTTCCTGCACGAAGCCCACCAGGTCACGACCACTAACGTTGGCGATCACGACGCTGTACCGGCTACCCATTTCGCGGTCGATTTTGACCGGCCCTGCCGCGCGTTCCAAATTCGCGATACTGGAGAGGGGCACTGTCGTACCGTCTTTTCCTGTAATACGAACTGCGGAGAACTCTGCAGGGGACAAGCGCACCGATTCGGCAGCGCGAACCAAGATGGGAGTGCGACGATTGCCTTCGATCACGGTTCCTGCCTGCTGGCCCTCTATCTGTACCCGCAGCGCATCTTGAACATCTTCCACCGAGAGACCCAGACGACCAGCCTGCATGCGGTCGACCACTACCCGCATGTATTGCACGCCATCGTTCTGGACGGTATAGACGTCTTGATTGCCTGCGACGGTCTTGAGCACCTGCTCAACCTGGGTCGCGTATGAATTGAGCTGATCGAGGTCAGGCCCGAAGATCTTGACTGCGATGTCGCCACGTACGCCGATAATCATCTCGGACACGCGCATTTCGATAGGCTGAGTGAAACTGTAAGAGATGCCCGGCAAGGTATCTAATACCTTACGAACTTCTGCCAGCAACTCGTCCTTTGTCTTCATACGCCACTCGCTCTGCGGCTTGAGCAACAGATAAGTGTCCGTCTGATTTAAACCCATTGGATCCAGACCAATCTCGTCGGAGCCGGCGCGTGCAACCACGCCCTTTACCTCAGGGATCTCCTTCATCAGTGCCTGATGAATCTTCAGGTCAATCGCAGCGCTCTCTTCCAGGCTGACGGAAGGAAGCTTTTCGATACCTACGATCAGGCTACCTTCGTCCATGGTCGGCATGAATGTCTTGCCAACCTGCGTATAAAGCACACCTGCCAGAGCCAGCATCAGCACGGCACCGATCGACACCACACGTTGTCGCCTGAGCACCCAATCAAGCAAAGGGGAATATGCCTGCAGTAACTTGCGCGGCAGCCATGGTTCTTCATGGCTGACATTCTTGATGAGATATGAAGCGATGACGGGAATGACAGTGAAAGAAAGTAGGAGGGATCCAGCCAGCGCGAAAACGATCGCCATTGCCACCGGCGCGAAGAACTTGCCTTCCAGATCCTGCAAAGTCAGCAAGGGCAGGAACACAGTGATGATGATCAGAATCCCCGATGTCACCGGCACCGCAACTTCCTTTACCGCGCGATAAACGATGTGCAGTCTTGGAAGCTTTCCGTCACTCTTATCGTCCGCCAGCCGTTGAACGATATTTTCAGTCACGACCACGGCAGCATCCACCAACATACCGATCGCAATCGTCAAGCCTCCCAGGCTCATGAGGTTGGCCGACATGTCGAAGCTGCGCATGAGAATGAAGGTACTCAGGGCGGCGAGCGGCAATACCAATGCAACGGTCACTGCTGCCCGAATATTGCCGAGGAACAGCCCAAGCAGCACCAGAACCAGAATGGTCGCTTCCAGCAGTGCGCGCGATACCGCACCCACAGCCTTCTCAACCAACGAGGCTCGGTCATAGAAGACGTCTAGCGTCACGCCTTTTGGCAATGTCGGTTGAATCTCTTCGAGCTTCTTTTTGACCCCTTCGACCACCTTTTGCGCATTGGCGCCGGCCAGCCCCAGCACCAGGCCCTGTACGGCTTCGCCTTGCCCGCTCTTGGTCACCACACCATTACGTGTCAGCGTACCGATGCGAACTTCGGCCAACGAGCCGACGCGCACCGGAGAACGATCCTTGACAGTGACGACAACCGAGCGCAGATCGTCCAGATTCTGAATACTGCCTTCAGTTCTCACCAGCAAAACCTCGCCGCCTTCGGACAGGCGCCCGGCACCGTCATTCATGTTATTGCTGCGCAGTGCGTCTTTCAATTGCGCCATGGTGACGCCCGCGCTTGCGAGTTTGAGTGGATCGGGAATGATCTCGAACGAACGAACCATGCCTCCCAGCGAATTCACATCCGCCACACCTGGGACCGTACGCAATGCAGGACGGATTACCCAATCGAGCAGGCTGCGCTTATCTGCCAAGCTCATCCCATCTGCCTCAATGGTGAACATGAACATTTCACCCAATGGCGTCGTCACCGGTGCCATACCGCCGCTGATCCCCTGCGGGAGCAGCTCAGTGATCCCTGCGAGACGTTCATTGACTTGTTGGCGTGCCCAGTAGCGGTCGGTTCCATCTTCGAAATCGATAGTGACGTCGACCAAGCCGTACTTTGTCACCGAACGCAAGATTTTGGTCTTGGGAATGCCGAGCATTTCCACTTCAATCGGCACGGCAATACGGCTCTCGACCTCTTCGGGGGTCATGCCAGGTGCTTTCATGATCACCTTCACCTGGGTACTCGACACATCCGGGAATGCATCGATTGGCAGCTGGGTGAACGCAAACCATCCGGCTCCGGCAAGCATCAGGGCTCCGAGCAGCACAAACAGCCGCTGGGACAAGGAGAACTGGATAAGTCGGGCGAGCATTATTTCCCTCCCTTGTCATCCAGCCACGCACCCTTCAGGGCGACGATACCGCTGGTGGCAATCTGCTCATTGGCTTGCAGTTCACCCTGGATGCGCAGACGCTGTGCAGCGCTAGCCTGCACCTTGACCGGACGAGCGTCGAAGCCCTTTGCGGTACGCACGAAGACAACTGCATAGTCTCCGTCATGCGCAACGGCGGACAGCGGGACGTCCCAGCTGCCGGCGGCCTTCTCAGGCATCAGTTCCATGGTCACGAACTGGCCAGGCAACAATGCGCCTTTGCCGCCTTCGAGAGAGGCGCGCAAAGTTACGCTCTGGCTACCTGCGGCTACACCTGCGCCGACACTAAGGAGTTTGCCCTTGGCATCGATACCTTTGACCTTGACCGGTGTCCCTGCACGCCAATTGGCGGCATCCGAGACAGGAATCTGGATATCGGCGGTCAAGACATCAGCCTGCGTCAGACGCATCAGTGGGGTGCTGGCATCAACACGCTGTCCGAGTTTGGCTTCGATATCGGTCACAATGCCGCCCTTGGCAGCACGCAGGACGAAGCCATCCTCTACCTTGCCGGCTGTACCCAGCCCCTTTTGCCCCCCATCCGTAACACCGGCCATGCGCAGAGCAGCCTTGGCTTGGAACAGCGCTGCTTCACTCTCGCGCAATGCGGCTTGCGATTCTTGAACTCGACGCTGGGCAATGATTCCTTCGTCAAAAAGCGCCTTCTCGCGCTGAGCGTTTTGCGCAGCCAGGCTGTACTTCGAATTCGCCGTCATCAGCTGCATCTGCAGCTGGCTGAAGTCCGGACTCATGACGCGTAACAACGGAGCGCCTTGCTTTACCGTTTCGTTGTGACGTACGAGGATCTGCGAGACCATGCCGGCCAATGGAGAACTGATGATTTGTTCGCGATCCGGTGGAACAGTGATCTGTGCGGGATACTGCACGGCGACCGCTTCGGATTGCTGATCGAGCGACACGAGCTGAATGCCAAGCGCCTTGATCTGTTGATCAG
>Ga0228674_1000669_pt1 | contig 22552 bp, 28 predicted proteins | sample 1D_rmetaG_FD_189054 | JGI IMG/M metagenome (GOLD analysis project Ga0228674, IMG submission 189054) | Seawater microbial communities from Monterey Bay, California, United States - 1D_r | ecosystem: Environmental > Aquatic > Marine > Coastal | place: USA: California | collected 2016-09-26
GGTGGTGATGGTAGTGGTGGATGGAACGCTGATGCTGTAGGTCGTTTCCCTTCTAATGTATTAGGTGAAATACCAGACTACCAAAAGTTTTTCTATTGTCCTAAAGTCAGCAGAGCAGAACGACACGTAGGGTTTGAAACAGACAACATTCCTAAAGACAATAGTGGTATGTATGAAAATCACTATGAAGGTAGAAGACCTGCGGGAGAAAGCGGATCATACATGGCTACAAAAAAATACACACAAGACGGTACATTAGGTCGTATGAAAGATACGTATGCTAAAGCAAATCAAAGACCAAGAGGTGAAGCGTTTGGTGATGGTAATGTATTAAAAGATGCTACTGAAACAACAGGAAACAATCATCCTACAGTGAAGCCTGTAGCGTTAATGAAATACTTAGTTAAGTTGGTCACGCCTAAAGGTGGTCGTGTATTAGACCCTTTTAATGGTAGTGGTTCAACAGGTATGGCATGCGTAGAGTTAAAGTATGACTATACAGGCATAGATTTAGATAAAGATTATGTTGAGATTGCTAACAAGCGTATATCAGCGTGGGAAAAGAAGTTCGATACACCAGCAAACAACTTATTTGAAAGTGAGTATGATGATTAAAGGAACGTAAAACCATCATACTCGGGAAGATGAACGCCACGGATGTGAGCATTCATCTGTATTTAACTAAAAAATGGTTTGCATAAATACATATATATAACAAACTGGAGAAAATAATCATGGAAAACGAACTAAAGAAACAACAGATAAGATTTTTGTCACTACTTAACGGCTTAATGGCCATAAGCTATATTGTAGGTGGTGCATACTTATTAGCACAGATTTATAACATAATCGTATTATAAGGAGTCCATAATGTCCGGATCATTGGATTTAACTATAGAACAAGGTGCTACGTTTACAAGAACTATTACAATAAAAGACAGTTCAAACGCAGCCATTAACTTAACTGGTGATAGTTTCGCTGGTCAAGTAAGAAAACGTCATCAAAGTGCGACACCAGAAGCAACATTCACATTCGATATAACAAACCCAACAGGTGGTCAGCTTATAGCAAGTATCTCAGCAACGAATACAAATACTATGACACCAGGAGATTTTGTATATGATATCGAATGGACAAACGGTTCAACAGTCACAAGACTGTTAGAAGGTTCAGCTACAGTAACGCCACAGGTGACAAAATAATGACAAATGTAACAGTATCAGAAACAACGTACAACGTCACAGTTGCAGAAACAAACAATACTGTGACAGTAGGAGCAACGTCTGGTGATATCAATGTAAGCGTTAACGCTACAGATTTAGCCACATCAATCGCTCATTCAGGTTCTCAAGGTGTAGAAGTACTTAAGAGTTTAGAAAGCAATATATTAACCGCTCGTAAGATTAAGTCAAGTGGTAATGACGTAAGTGTATCACTGCAAACAAATGATACAGAAATCGATATTGTACTAAGTGACACAATCACAGTCAATGTAAGTGGTGACTTAACTGGTAATCTCATAGGTAACACAACTATAAGTGGTAACTTATTACCAACTACAGATGATACATTAGACTTGGGATCAACAACAAAAAGATTTAGAGATTTATACTTAGGGCCTGGCTCGCTATACATCAATAATCAGAAAGTTCTACAAGATGATAGTGGAACTATTAAGATTACAACAGATAATGGACAGAACTTAAACGTTCAAGCAGGCGGCACAATCACTATGTTATCTACAGGTGATACAACTACTCTACAAGATGGAACACTTAACTTAGGCAAAGCTGACAACAGTGGAACCATAAATGTACGTGGAACATTAGATGTTGCAACTAAAATAGAGATGGGTGACTTAGATTTAACTTCTGGTTCAATACACCAAGATTCCAGTGACGGTAACTTAGAAATAAAAACAAATGGTATTGGTTATATACATGCCAATACAGCAGACTTCTATATAGGCGCAGGTGATCCTGCAAGTGATGAGTTTGTCAAAGTAGATGAAAATAGTATTTCTAAAATAGGTGGTGGTACACTAACTGTAACAGGTAATCTTGTAGGTTCAGTAACAGGTCAAGTATCAGATATATCTAATCATTTATTAGATGAAGATAATATGGCAACAAACAGTGCAACAAAGGCACCAAGTCAACAGTCTGTTAAAGCATATGTAACTTCACAAATACAAACAAAAGATAACACAGACGAAATCGCAGAAGGTAGTACAAACTTGTACTATACAGATGCACGTTTTGACACAAGATTAGCAACAAAAGATACAGATAATATCAGCGAAGGTTCATCAAACCTTTACTATACTAACGCACGTTTTGATACAAGACTTGGAACAAAAGATACTGACAACTTAAGTGAAGGTTCAAGCAATCAATACTTTACAACAGCAAGAGCAAGAGCAAGTATTTCAGCAAGTGGTAGTTTAGCATATAACTCCGGCACAGGTGCTTTAACTTATACACAAGGCAATACTGATACAGTTGCAGAAGGAAGCAGTAACCTTTATTATACAGATGCAAGAGCAGACGCACGTATACAAAACAATATTATAGACGAAGATGCATTCGGTACAAACAGTGCAACACGTGCCCCATCACAGCAAAGTGTAAAGGCATACATCGCAACACAGATTGCAACTAAAGACAATAGTGATGAGATAACAGAAGGCTCTACAAATCTATATTACACAGATGCAAGAGCCAGAGGTGCGATTTCAGAGAACTCTACGCAGTTAGCATACAACAGTTCAACTGGTGTTTTAACTTATACACAGGGCGATACTGACACTGTTGCAGAAGGTTCATCAAATCTTTATCATACAAGTGCAAGAGCGATTGCGGCAGTAGAAGGCGAAAGCACATTAGATTTAACAGGCGCATTAACTGTAGATGGACAAATATCTACAGATAATGTTTTCAAAGTAGATGACGGCTTCACACAAACTTCATTTAACCCATATGGTGCAGGCAACGATATGCCTACCCGAGTATGCGGTATTGGTGCAGATGATGGTGGATGGGCTTCACTACATGTACGTTCACGTGGCGAGCATGACTTTGGTATAGGCTCACAATATAATCTTATTCCAAGAGCGTTAATGGCTTTAAGTGCAGGTCGTAAAGACGGATCAAGTGATGACTATCTAAACAATAATGACACATTCGGCGCAGTTATGTATAACCCTTATAGTGGGTATAGAACAGGCACAGAATGGTTAACACCAAGTGCAACCATATATGGTGTAGCTACAGAAGACCATTCAGCAAGTGGTATGGGAACAAAACTTGATTTCTCTACAACTGAAAATACAAACAAAGCTGGAGCGGCAGATTTAGCACACACAAACGGTGTTATAAGTTTTCAAGGCACAACTATTACAAGTTCCGGAACACTAAAGATAGATGATGATTTAATCGTAACAGGTTCTATCTCAGATGATGGTGGAACTCTCGTTCTAAACGATGCAACAGACATTAATGGTCTAACACAAGTTGTAGGTGCAACAAACAACAAAACAGTTATCGGTGACCAACAGATAGCCAGCACGTACAATATAACTGGTGTTAAAGTTCAAGCAGATGAAACTAAATGGGCTAACATCTTATTACAAGAATATGAAGGCGCAGGCGGTAAACCAGCGTCAAGTGGCTTTACAAACCCAACATTCGGTTCAGAGATTATAGGTGGCACAGTAGCATCACCAGGAGCAGTATCGGCAGACAAAAGATTATTTGTTCTACAGTCATTAGCCGCAAACGCAACTGATGGAACTCTACCAACAACAAGTAACTTTAGAATATTAGCACAAACATCACAAGCACAAACAAGCTCTAACAGAGGTACGTTTGTAGATATCGATAGTACAGCAGATGATAGTAACTCGACAACTACATCACTACGTATGCAAGGTAATGTTGTTCAGGTTAACCCAGATGGTAATGGTGTTCTTAAGTCAGGCGGTGATTTAACATTAGATGATAATGTTATCGTAACTGGCACAATAGACCTAAAAGGTAACATATCAAACTCTGCAGGCGATGTAACAGTAAACGATAACTTAAAAGTCAACACCAACTTAACAGTAGATGGTAACACAGTATTAGGTAACGCAAACACAGATACAATCACTTGTAATGCAAAGTTAACAGCAGTTAATGGATTTGTCAATACAATATTAACAGTAGCATCAGCAAACTATTTGGCAGGCTTAGGTGCAATCGATGAGGGTGCATCAGCTTATATATCTGATGCAAATAACGGCGGAAAATGTTTAGCTTTTTTTGACGGGTCAGCTTGGAAGAAGATGCACGATCCAACAGCAAACATAAGTGCGTCATAATGATTAAAGGAAAGACAATGGCAAAATGGGCAGAACAACCAGTTGTAAAACAAGAAAGGGCTGTTTGTCCTATACATGTCGATACAGAGATTGCGTTAATAAAAGCAGATATGTCTACAATAAAGAAATCTAACGAACAAAGTCACCAACATATAGAACGTGAAATAGAAAAGTTAGACAAGAAGATAGACAAAATAGACAACAAAAACTGGGTTATATTGGGACTACTCATCGCAAGTGTATTAGGCCCTATGATAGCTAATATGTTTTAACACCCAAACCAGGGGTAAATGGGAGGAGATACTCTATGTCAGAGGAAAAAAAGACAACAAGTAAAGGTGGAAGACCTCGTAAAGAAGTTGACACCGACCTTTTGTATAAGTTAGCTACTATACATTGTACTATGCGTGAAATGGTAGATATTATAGGAGTTTCAGAAGATACGCTTAAACGCAGGTTTGCGGGTATCATAGACAAAGGGAAAGCTGACGGCAAAATGAGACTAAGACGTAAACAAGTCGAAGTCGCAATGTCTGGGAACCATACCATGTTAATATGGCTTGGGAAACAAATGTTATCGCAAGCGGATTCGCCGATAACAGAAGAAGACAAAAATGTTCTGCCGTGGAGTGATGACATCGATGCCACTGAATAACGCTCAGACGGCTGTAGCTAAAAGCAACAGTAGATTTAGAGTACTATGTGGTGGAAGACGTGTGGGAAAAAGTTTTTTGGCTGTAAGAGAGCTGGCACGATTTGCCAGACAGCCAAACAAGAAGTGTCTATATATCGCCCCGACATATCAAATGTGTAGGTCGATTATCTGGGCATCATTAAAAGAACGCTTGGGCAGTCTTAACTGGATTGCAAGAGCAAACGAAAGTAGATTGGAGTTAGAGTTGGTAAATGGTTCAACTATTATGTTAAGATCCGGGGATGCTGGACAATCGTTAAGAGGTGGCGGATATGATTTTGTCGTCTTTGACGAAACATCCGATATTGACCCTGAGATTTATTACGAAGTTGTTCGCCCGGCTCTATCAGCACAAAAGCCACCAGGCTCAGTGTTGTTCTGCGGAACTCCTAAAGGACTCGGTAACTGGTTTAAGGATCTATATGACCTCGGGAGAGGGTCTGATCCTGACTGGGCGAGTTTTCAGTTCACTACACTTGAAGGTGGCCAGGTTCCTGAAAGTGAGATTAAAGCTGCCAGACGGGATTTAGATATCCGTGTCTTCCAACAAGAATATGAAGCCGCTTGGATTACATATTCTGGAATCGTGGCTTACAACTTCTCAGAGAACAACATAGTGAGCTGGAAGCCGCACCCAGCGAAAAACATATTGATTGGACTTGATTTCAATGTCCACCCAATGTCGGCAACTGTTATGGTACAAAGTGAAGATGCAAGGTGTCTACACGCTATAGATGAAATAGTTATCTATGGAAGCAATACAAACGAAATGTGTGAAGAAATAAAGAATAGATATCCAGGAAATAATATTATCGTGTTTCCAGATCCAAGTGGGGTTCAAAGACGTTCATCTGCTAATGGTAAAACAGATATCTCTATATTACAAAACGCAGGTTTCAGAGTATTACACAGACCACGACATCCAGCTGTTAAAGATAGAATAAACGCTATGAACAGCCTACTTAAAAACGCAGATGGTGAACTTAGGTATTACGTAGACCCTAAGTGTAAGAACCTGATACAAAGTCTACAAAGATATGTGTATAAAGAAAATACACAAATACCTGAAAAGGGAAAATGGGATCATATGTTCGACAGTGCCTCGTACTGTGTAGAATATTTGTACCCGGTGACTAAAAAAGTCGAAATCGATAATACAATACAAACATTTGGAGTATATTAACAATGGACTTAGATTATAAAAATCCGTTATATGATGCGTATAAAGAGCATTGGCATTATTACTCGGCAAGTTATAAAGGTGCGGAAGATTATAGGCACCATTCATTAAGGATGCTTAGAGAGTATCTTTTCGAAAGTGACGCACCGGGCAATCAATACGCAAAGCGATTAGAGTACACAGCATTAGACAACTTATGCAAACTGACTGTAGATACATACAGAAGTTTCTTATTCCGTAGCACACCAACAAGAACATTTGGTTATCTACAAGGCAACCCACTTATAGAACGTTTCATTTATGATGTTGACTTTGAAAATAAAGACTTAAATGACTTTATGAAAGAAGCTAACGACATGGCAATGGTATATGGTTCTGTATGGATCTTGGTAACTAAAGGATTCCAAGAAGGTGTTATTACATTAGACCAAGAAATAGCAAACGATATTAGACCATATGCTAAACTATTCACACCAGAAAACGTATGTGATTGGGCCTATACTCGTATGCCAAACGGTGCAGAAAAGTTAACATATGTAAAAACAAAAGAATATATGAGTGCCGATAAGACACGATATATTGAATGGACACCAGAAGAAATCAGAACATACGAAGTAACATATGATGATAATGGTAACCAAGGCAAAATAGAAATGACTGAACTACAAGTTAACGCTATCGGCGAAGTTCCTTTTGTACAACTTAAAGCAAACCCAAGTGAGTTCAAAGGTGTCGGTAGAAGTGATATCGGTGATGTTGCAAAAATACAACAAGCCTTATTTAATATGCTTTCGGAAGCTGACCAAGGTATAAGAGTATCAAATCATCCAACACTTGTAAAGACTATGGACACACAAGCGAGTGCAGGTGCGGGCGCTGTTATCAATGTAGATAGCAATATGCCAGCAGACCTTCGCCCTTATATTTTAGAACCTAATGGAACAAACATTACAAGTATCGTTGCGATGATGGAACAACATATTCAAGCATTCTTGCGTATGACACACTTAGGTGCTATTATGGCAGCTAAAGGTCTATCTATCAAGTCCGGTATTGCGTTATCAACAGAGTTCGAAATGTTAAACACAAGATTAGCAGACAAGTCAGCTAAACTTGAACAAGCAGAGTACAACATGTGGGAACTGTTCTACAAGTGGAGTTCATTGAAAATGGATCCAGACTTCACGGTTATGTACAAGAAAACATTTGACTTGCGTGATGAACATGCAGACCTATCACTGTTAAATCAAGCTCTACAAGTAGGTGTTAACAGTGAAACATTTAATAAAGAAATACACAAGCAGATTGCTCGTATCGTTATAGAGAACGGTGATAAACTTGACGATATCATGGCAGAGATAGATGGTGAAGCGTTAGAACATCCGACTGTAACTGAGGAAACTAAACAACCACATATTGAAGCAATGATTATGGAAGGTATGACAGATAAACAAATGTTAGACCTACATCCTGAACTATCACAAGCAGATTTAGATGAAGCAAAAACTAAACTATTGGAGGACAACTAAGATGGCTAAAAAACCTTATAAAAAGAAAAAGAAACCATATGGGAGTAAGAAATGATTAAAGCAGAATACAAACTCAATGGTGTAACAGTAGCTTGGGTAAAGTTTGACGAAAACAGCGACTTTGCAAAGACTATAGAAGAAAACGCACCAGCAAAATGGGATGAATGTGTATGGGATCGTGGATCTGTGAAACCTACACTAAAAGATATAAGAAAAAAGATAAAAAACAAGTCTGTGAGTAAGAAACTTGCAGATGAGTTTGAAGAACTTAATCTGGATACCGACGAAGATAACCCGATTGAGGAATAAGCTAAATACATATATATAGAAGAACATACTGAATGTATGTTCTTTATCGATAAGGAACAACAATGGAGATTAAAACTATGACCGAACAGAGTGTAACTTCGGGTGATGTAAATGGAGCAGATACTGGTACTGACATTAATACTACATCGGAGAACAATCAAATGAACCAGGAAGAACGTAACTTCACACAGCAAGACGTAGATAAAATCGTTCAAGCAAGATTAGAGAAATACAAAAAGCGTTTCTCCGATATTGACTTAAATGAGTATAAAAATCTAAAGACGGCTGAGGAAGAGCGTGAAATAGAGGCGATGAAAAAGCGTGAGGAGTTCGATACTATACTATCTCAACAAAAGAACAAGTATAGTGAAGAAATCAGCACACTTCGAAATCAGCTAACCGGTCTTAAAGTAGACGGTACACTGTTAGATGTTGCATCAAAAAGAAACGCAGTATCACCAGAACAAGTATCAGCATTACTTAAAGACAAAGTAGGGTTAGATGAAACAGGTCGTCCAGTTGTATTTGACGAAAATAAATCCGTCATATATGACCCTGAAACAGCGGAACCTAAATCGTTGGAGTCTTTAGTTAATGAGTTTTTGGATAGTAATCCACATTTCATTCGCTCTGGCCCAAGTGGTGTAGCAAGTAATGGAGCAACTGGTAATCAAGTTGCCGGACAAGCTACAAAACAAGATTTAAGTTCACTTGATTTAACAAACCCAGCCGACCGTCAACTCTACAAACAGTGGAAAGCGGAAGGCAAGATATAGTATAATAAAGGAGATTAGCAATGGCTAATGAATATCTATCAGGCTTCTCTTTAGAAGGCCTCGTAACACCAACTAAGGCATCTACGATTTATACCGCACAAGAACAAAGTTTATTCTTGTCAGGACAAATCGTGCCAATCGTAAACGTACCAGCAGGCTCACAGTCAGCACAAGTACCATTACTTTCATCTGTAACAGCAACAACTGTATCAGACGACAGTGCAAACTCTGACATCGCGGCAGCAGTTATCACTGATGCAACAACAACAATCCCAGTAAATCTATTCGCGGCACGTTCAGTTGTCCGTGACTTAGGTGGCATCGACCCAGCAGAACTTGGTCGTGTATTAGGAAACGCAGTAGCAACAGCTTTCGATACAGCAGTTATGACAGACATGGCAGCTAACTTGACAGCATCAACTACGGACTCTGTTCCAATGACTGGTAACTCAATCTTTGACGCAGTAGCACAAATCCGTGGCGCAGGCGAAATGGGCAACCTATACGGTATCCTATCACCAGCAGAAGCATCTAACTTAATGAAAAACTTGTTTGCTAACGGTAACGTTGCAGGCGGTGACTTCCAAACAGAAGCATTAAGAAATGGTTATGTTGGCACATACGCTGGCGTACAAATGTTCCAATCTGCTCTTGTTCCAGCGGCACACTCAGGATTTATCTTTGGTGCAGACGCGGCAAGATTAGCTATGCAGAAAAACGTAGACATCGAGGTTCAACGTAGGGCTGCCGCAGTTGGGTTTGATGTTGTGGCCAGCATTCATGGTGGCGCTAAAGTTGTAGACGCAACACGTGGTATTCAGTTAATCAACGTATAATATTAACAGTTAGGAGAGCAAGATGGCATATGCAACAGATGAAGACTTAGTAGCAATAGTTCCAGATATCTTTGAACACGGTGTTGAAAGTTTCACGGAAGAACTTAATCGTTCAGAAGATGACGTTCAAAGACGCATTAAAACAGAATGGTGGATGTTAACTCACACACCAGAAAGTTTTGACGCAACTAAACTCAAAGCAACGGAACATAAGCGTACTACAGTTTATCATGCGTTAGCGTATTACATCTTGCCTCGTTTATCTAACTTCCAAGAAAATGATACTTTCCAAAATCAAATGTCATTCTATCGTGACCGTTATTCCGAAGAGTTCAAGGCAGTTTTAGCCGCGGGCATATCTTATGACGACAACGGTGATGGAGCATATGATACATCAGAAGTAGATTATATGAAAACCGAAAGGCTATACCGATAATGGCAAGCATTCGCAAAGATATAATCAACGATGTTGTAACACAGCTTAAGACGATATCGACACCAAGAATAGGTAAAGTATCAGAGAAGCCCAGTGATTTCACAAGGTTAGCCAGAACAGCATACCCACTTGTACAAGTGAATGTTGAAAGTGAGAGTAAAGAAGACATAGCAATGGAGTGGCGTTTAGCTACACTTGAACTTGATATCATTACACACTTAGATGGTAAAGCCAAGACTGAGAAAACTGAGGAACAACTTTCTGAGATAGTAGAAGCTATTGAAGAAAAACTGGAAGTGGATAGAACACGAGGCGGTAAAGCTCAAACAACAGAAGTATTAGATGTTGGTGATATTCAGACAACTGACTATCCAACTGTAAGTCAAACAATAAGAGTAGGTATTCAATATACCTATTCTAAAGGTAACACATAATAAAAGGAGACCAGAAATGGCTAATAAAATCTTTTCAGGTTCTGAAGGTGCTGTCTATGTAGGATCAACTGCCGTAGCGTCAATCCGTTCTTTCTCAATAGAAGAAACACAGGAAACAATCGATGCGACAACGATGAATACATCAGGCGTAGCTTTTAGAACAAACAAACCAACGTTCAAGTCTTGGTCAGGCACAGTAGATGTGTTCTGGACAATCGATGATGCGAACTCTTCGGACAACTTCAGTGGTGACCCGCAACTTACTCATATTGAGCAAGGCGGACCAACACCAGGAGATGCCGCAGGCGCAACAGGTGACGAGAACCATTTTGGTATACTACAACCAGGTAGCACAGAAGTAGAACTACACTTCTGGCCATCAGGCGATAGTACTGGTGAGCTTGGTTATCAGGGTAAGTGTCTAATCACAAGCAGAAGTATCTCAACTTCGGTTGACGGTATGATTGAAGCATCTGTCACAGTAACAGGTACTGCACCGATTAGAACTGAAACTGGTGGCTATACAGGCGCAGCCTCATAACCATGATTAAGACCGGTGGATCAAAAGGCGGACTTAGAACTAAGAACGCAAACTTTATGGGAGAAGTAACATCAGATGTTATGGACAATCTTATGAAGGATGCGAAGAAAATAGTTCAAAAGGAAACCCCAAAAGACACCGGTCTTGCACGCCGTTCTTGGCGATTAAAGAATGAGAGAAAACTTTCGAATAAGGTTCCATATATCTTAGAACTTGAAGATGGACATTCCACAAAAGCAAGAGACGGAATATCAGAACCTTCTTTGAAAAAAATCAAATCAAAGTACAAAAAAGGAACATATGATGAATAACAAAGATTTAATGGGTAAAATCCGTAACCACTATGCTGAAACAGTAAGTGGTTCAATGAAAGAAATCGAAGTACCAGAATGGGATACAACATTCTATTATAAAAAAGGCACAAACTTTCAACAAGAAGCAAAAGTTATGGAACTACAAAACAGTGGTAAAACAGCAGAAGCTCTTGTTCAAGTTATGGTTAATAGATTACTTGACAGCGACGGTAAGCGTGTATTTAACGAACACAATAAAGGTGAGTTAATGAAAGCGGCAGACCCTAAACTATTATTACAAATCGTCAGCCAGATTAACGATGACGATGAACCAGTATCTGTGGAGAAAGCGGAAAAAAACTCGTAACAGATCCATATGTATGGACATTGCATTACATAGCATATAAAACGGGATATACTATGGATCATATGATGAAAATGTCTGAGAGTGAGATTGCATATTGGGTCGCTTTCTTAAAAGATATAAACAAAAAAGAGAATGAAGCACCGAAGCCGAAACCACAACCGAGGCGATTGCGTTAAATAGGAGTTAAGATGGCAAAGAACACATATGAGTTAATATTTGAAGCAGTAGACAATACCAGTAAAAGCGTAAAGCGTATTGAAAGTAGCGTTGAAAGACTTAACCAGAAAACTAAAAACGCAAACTCAGCCTTAAGTAAAATAGGTACTATAGGTGGTAAGGTAGCGGGAACATTAGGAAAACTTGCATTAGCGGGAACAGCCGCCGCTGGTGCATTTGCATTCTTAGCCAAAAAGAACTTAGATGCCATCGATGCTTTAGGTAAACAAGCAACTAAACTTGGTGTATCAACTAAGTTTTTAAGTTTGTATAGCGAAGTTGCCAGAGAAGCTGGACTATCACAGGAAGGATATGTTGTAGGTGTACAAAGATTTATAAGAAGGGTAGGTGAAGCACAAAAGGGTGTAGGTACTCTGATTAAACCATTACAAGAACTTGGTATTTCATTAAAAGATAATAATGGTAACTTCAAAGCTGGAGAAGAAGTATTTAAAGAATATATTGCCTCTCTTGGTGGAGTAGAAGATGGTGCAAGAAGACTTGCTCTTGGTTTCGCAGGTTTCGACAGTGAAGGTACAGCATTTGTTAACATTGCCGAAATGGGTTCTAAAGCTATACAACAGATTATTAAAGATGCCCAACTTGCAGGTATGGCATTCGATGAAGATTTTGTAAGAGGTGCAGAAAGAGCCAACGATGCGATTGTAAGATTTACTCGTAGAGCAAGAAGTGGCTTTGCTAACTTCTTTGTAGCATTAGCTCCTGGTATTGAGGAGCTTGCAAATAATCTAACACAAGCTATAGACGAAGCAATAGCAGGTGCGGGAGGCATGGAAGCATTCTCACGTAGATTAGCCGCTGACTTTATAAGAGCAGGTGCAGACCTTATTACATCTATTGCAAGTATATTCGATGGCTTTATACAAGGGTTCAACGCAACTACAAATGTATTAAAACAGGTAATCGTAAGCATATCAAAGATACCAGGAGCAGGCTTTGACGCCGAGTTCGGTTCAAACGGTATTTCAGAAAAACGAGCATTACTTGAAAAAGAACTTCAAGTATTAAAAGAACGAAAGAAAGTATTAGAAGCATCAAGCGACACAGGAAAAGGTAACGATATTCTTGTTCCAGATTTCTTTAGCGATGCACCATCAAAACTTGACGGTGGTGAGAAAGGTAGCACCAAAGTTGGTCTTCTCAACAAAGAAATAGCAGAACTTATAGAACAGTTAAATATTGTCGATAATACTATTGTATTTGAAAGACAAACAAATGCCGCAAGTGGGATGGCAGAAAAAGTAGCAACAACTACAAGTAGACTACATGAAATGGCAAATGAACTTGACGCAAGTGCAGATGCATCGGCAAGAGAAGCAGAGATACGTGCAAAGTTCCCTTATGATGTACATGCAGACGCTATTACAAGATTAACACTTGCCAAGAAAGAAATGACAGCTGCCACAGAAGCTGGCACACAAGCAGACGAAATAGATTTAACTACTTTCTTATCTAAGTCACAAGTTATGGAGTTAGCTAAAGAAAAGTATAGCGAGATGACAAACTCGTTAACAAAAACACAAAACGAACAGCGTATTCTTAACGCTACCTTAATGATAGCAAGAACACGTTTCCAAGAAGGTGGTATGGCAGTCGCATATTATGATGATATGTTAGACCATTTAGGTCAAACTACAAATGACTATTCTGATTATACAATGGACTTTAACAAGCGTCTAAATGAAAACACTATGCTTGAAATCAATCGTGTTAAGATGTTGCGTGATGTTAATAGACGTATTGAAGAAGGTACTCTAACAGGGTATCGTGCCGAAGTAGCTTTAAGAATGTTAGGTGAAGCAACACAAGACCTAAATACTAAAACAGGTGATACAGTACAAACATACGCAGAGTTCACAGCAGAACTTGAAAAAGTTGCAAAGAATACAGTAAGAACCGAAGGGTTCCAAAGAAGATACTTAAGTGTATTAGAAGATATTAAAAAAGAAACAGGGTCACTATCAGAAGTTCAACAAGAACAATATGACCAACTCAAATCAGCATTAGAAGAAACAGAAAAAGAAGGCTTCTCACTCGCAGGATCTATTAAAGATGCGATGGGCAGTGCCGTCTCAAGTATAAGTGGTGCAATGGCAGACATGTTATTAGGTATGGGTAATGGCTTTGAAAGTCTGCAAGATATAGCCTTAAACGCAGTTAGAAGCATCATAGCCGCTCTTATAGAAGCACAAATACAAAAAGCTATCTTAGGTAGTGGTATGGGTATGAGTGGTGGTATCGGTAGTATACTTGGATTGGGTGCAAGTGCAATACCAGGATTAGGATTGCTTGTAGGCGCAGGTGCCCTATTAGGTGGTCTGTTTGCAGAAGGTGGTAATGTTCCATCAGGTCGTAAGCCTATCATTGTAGGTGAACGAGGGCCAGAACTATTCTTGCCAGGACGTTCAGGTCAAGTTGTAGCAAACCACGATGTAGCAGATGTAACCAGTGGAGAGAACTTAACAGTTAACTTCAACATAAGCGCCATCGATACACAAAGTGGAACAGAGTTCCTTGTACAAAATAAACGAGTTATAACCGGCGTTGTCCAAGATGCATTCCGTAGAAGGGCGCAATCAGGGCCGTTAGGTTAAATAGGAGAAATAAAAGATGGCTTATACATTCGAACATTATAGCAGAACATATCAGCATACACAAAAAGCAAACTTTAGTTCATCGGCAATACAAGCAAGATACCCCTTTATATGTTCACGTGATGCGTTGTATAACGCTATACTTAAAAGTGGCGTTGTCTCAAGTTCACAGCGTAACCCAAACAGTTATACAGTAAAACAAATAACAGATAAGATTGTAGCACACTGGGATGATGTTATGTATGACGAGTGGACAAATAGTTCTCCATTATCGTCACCAACCGCTTTTTCACATGTACTACCTTATTACAAATGGGATCAAGCAAAGTTCTGGAGTGATAGCGGAACATATTATATTGCTTGGACAAACAATACTACAAATAACAGAACAGCAGAACAAGTATATGCTGATACAGATGTTATTCTACTACCAAGCAAACAGTATTTCATAGATACTAAAAACTACCAACAAAAGCCTTTCTTGGGTTTAGATACAAAAGGTTCTGTTAAAGGATCTGGCGATAGCTACACATTAATCGGTACAGATGATTATGGTAATGAACTCACAGTCGATGGAGACAGACGAGTAACAGCGATTACAAACCCATCAAGTGGAACACACGATGATACATCAAGTGTAACTGGATTAAGTGGAGATATATTTGTCTCGCAACCGCTTGTCATATATGATTATCAATATTACCACGATGACTTAAATGTTAATGGTTCAGTATTCGATGTTAATCCCGCATATGCAGGTGCTGATACGATTTCAACATCTACTAAATGGTTTGATTTAAGAAACGCAAAGTTTTCAGTAACTACAAGTGGTGGTGTTGTAACAGCGATTGCCAATGTAGCAAGAAACGATGGTGATGGTACAAGTATAAGTGGTGGTTGGGGTTATAGCACAGACAATGATTACCAAGAGTTATACTTTATAGATAAGATCCCACAAACTACAGCACAGATTAGACCAAGAGTATTATTCAGAACAGATGCCAGTGCAAGTAACAGCTTAGGCAACAAAGCTACAGTAGATATAGCAGAAAGTGATGCAGAGTTCTATGAAGGCTTAGGACAAAGTGCAACTTATATCGATACAGCATTCGCTATTCCCGGATTAGGTGATGGTGGCGGGGCAAGAACACCAACAACAGTAGCACCATCTGAACAAGAATGGTATCAAAGAGCCTGGCCTTATCCTACAACAGGAGGTGTTGACCCACACACAGTACGTATTATAAGTGAAAGACCAACATTAAAAAGTGAGACACGTGGACTAAAAACTACAACAGTAGGGACTGGTGCACAAAGATATTCATTCGAGTTTGAATATCCCCCAATGAACGAAAGTGAAGCAACAGAATACATACAAGCATTTGAAAAGTATAAAGGTGCAAGTTTAGATATACAACTTTATATCCCATCACAAGCTATACAGCATGTATCTAACTGGGTACAAAACAATACTACACAAACAGCTGGATGGTCAAATCGTATGGTTATCGTAGAAGGTTCTCAAGGCAGTTCAACAGCAGTTGTCGATGGTCATATACCAGGAACAAACTGTATTGCAAACGGAAACTATTTCACAACAAACTTTGGTACTAAAGTTTATAAGATTGTAGGATCAAACAGTTCAACAGCAGACGATTATGGTCGTGTAGCATATACGATTGAACCCCCACTTGTAAGAAACGAACAAAACGCATATATTACCGCAGATGGTACAGATGGTAATGTTGTAAGAATAGACTACATGTTAATAAAAGCTAAACTTGTAGATGATGTATTAGATTATACAGTAGATGCCGCAGGTATCTATCGTATGTCGTTTAAGTTTGTAGAGAGTATGGCATGAGTAGAGGCGTAGCAACAGCAACAGCAACAGAACTTGCAACTAAAAGTTTCAATATATGTAATCTTGTAGAGTTTCAAAACATAGGTGGTGGTAACACATACCTTAATGATGGGCCAGTAGATATTACATACAATAGTAACACATATCTTGCAACAAAAGGCTTATTAGGCATATCAGACATTATAGAAGAAGAGGAAATAAAGATTGAAAACGTTGACATATCGCTTTCCGGTATTGATACAAGTATGGTTAAACTGTTTTTAGATTATGATTATATCGACAGGAGGGTACTCATACATCGTACTGTATTGGATAACAACTACGGGATTGTGGGAACGCCTATTCTCGTATTTGACGGTCGTTTAGACCAACCAAGAATGGTAGAAGACTTCAAAAGTAGAACAGCAGTACTAAGTGTAAGTGCAAGTTCGCATTGGAGTGACTTTCAATCACAAAGTGGTAGACACACAAACGATACAGAACAACAAATACTGTTCAGTGGCGATAACTTCTTTGCGAACGCTACAGATACACAAAAGGATGTGAAATGGGGCAGAAGCTAATAGACACTTGGGCAAAGCATCTTGTAAAGCAAAACTTTGTTTGGGGTGCCAACGATTGTCATCAAATGTTATACCAGTTTGTTCGATTATGTAACCCAAACTGGAAAGACCCACATAATCTTGGTGCATTGCGTGGTACATATAGTACGTGGCGTGAAGCAAATACTGTAGCTAAAACACTTAACATACCACAATGGTTTGACGAACTTGGCTATGAGCGTAGACCGGTAAATAAAGTAGAAGGTGGCGACATTGTATGGATGCCAAGTAAAAACAGAGCATGGGATGTTTATATGCCTGTTATATTTGGAGAAACAGTACTTGTCGGTGACCCAAAATCTAAAGATATACGTATGAGACATATAAGAGAGTTTGATAGGTATTTCGAAGTATATAGGAGAAAAGAATGCCAACAATAATCGCAAGTGCCGTAGCAGTAGCAACAGCAGTTGGTGCCATCTTTGGTGGTGGTGCAATATTAGGTGCTATTATCGTTGTAGGTACAGTAGCATTAGCAACTAAAGCCTTAAAACGAAAACAAGCAAAACAACAACGTGGTATTTCAGGTGTTCTTGTAACTAAAAGTGGTAGCTCAGTAACTATACCAGTTGTATATGGTAGAAGACGAATAGCTGGACACCGTACACATCTAAGTTCAGATGGAACAAATAACGCAAATCTACATATCGTAGAAACACTATGCGAAGGGCCTATTGAACATTTAGAAAAAGTATTCTTTAACGATGAACTTGTAGCAACAGCAACATCAAGTTCTGGTTCAAACGCAAACGCAAACTGGACATATGAAAGTGCGTACAGTGGCAAAGCAGAAATATACTTCTATGATGGTTCGCAATCAGCAGAAGCTGGACAAACTATACCAGGCTTTAACGACAGTGATAATACTAAAGTAGGGAATAAACTTGCTTATGTATATATTAAGTTGACCTGGGACGAAGACGTATATGGTAGTGGTGCGCCCAATGTAACATATCTGTTAAAGGGTAAGAAAGTCCCTGCTATTGGTTCCGCACAATCTTCAAGTTTAACTTATAGTACAAACCCAGCACGATGTATATACGATTTCTTGTCAAATGATTTATATGGCAAGGGTATTCCACATACACTGTTAGATAGTACAACATTCACTGCCGCAGAAACATACTGTGCCCAGACAGTAGCAAAGACGGCAAGTGATAGCACAGCAGTAACACGATATGAATGTAACGCATTCATAGACAGTGAACAAACTATGCTTGATAACTTAGAAGAACTATTAACAACGTGTCGTGCAGGTCTTATAACAGGTGATACATATAAACTACTTGTAGATAAACCAACAGCAACAACAAATGTCACTATCGGTGATGATAATATTGTAGACAGTATAAACTATCTACAAGCATCAAAACAAACACTGTTAAACGAACTACGAGTAACATTTCCAAACGAAGTTGATCCATTTAACTACCAAGAAGATGTAACACGTGTAAGCAGTTCAACACTACAAAATAGTTCAAATGACGATATTGTACTTAAACAAGATATGCAACTATCGAATACCACAAACAAAGAAATGATAGAACGTATAGCTACAGAAGAAATCAATCAAAGCAGACAAAGTGGTATCATCGAAGTAACAGTTGACCCAAGTATGATAGATTTAGCAGTAGGCGATGTTGTAAAGTTCACAAACAGTACTCTTGGTCAAACAGACAAGCTATATCGTATCTTAAGTACCCAGATAAAACCGGATCATGTGATACAGCTAAATATGAGAGAGTATGATGATAATGTCTATTGGGATAACAACAAGACAATCATAACAAACAACAAAGACGATACGGATCATTAAAAATGAGTATTATTACACCAGGAACATCAGCACCAGGATCAATAACAACAACACAGTTGGCTAACGATAGTGTTGACGCTACAAAGATTGATTTCGGTACAGGCGCAAATCAAGTAGATACAGATGTTGTAACAGAAGGATCTACAAACTTATACTATACAGATGCAAGAGTACAATCTTGGTTCACAGGTACAGGCATAGGTTTATTAAGCACAGATTATATCGCTGAAGGTTCAAGTAACCTATGGTATACAAATGAACGAGTAGATGATAGAGTAGATGCCCTGCTACAAGCTGGCACAAATATGACGCTAACATATGACGATAGTGCAGGTACTTTAACAGTCACTGGTTTAACAGATGCCGCAATAGCAGGTAAAGTATTGGGTGTTAATCATAGTGGAAATCAAACTCTACAAGCTGGCAACAATCTAACACTACAAAGTGGTACAGATGCCGGAGAGTTTGTATATGCTAATAGTACAGACTTCTATGCTGGTGTAAGTGGAGCAGGTTGGCAGTTTGGTAGTATTACATCACCATCGGCTCAATGTGTTATGAGTGTTTATGGTGCTACACTTGTCAAAATAGACGAAGCTGTAGAAATCACAGGCAATGTGGATTTTTCTGGATTACCAACATCAGACCCGAGCGTTGCAGGACGCTTATGGAACGATAGCGGTACAGTAAAGATAAGTGCAGGATAATATGAGAAAAGCAAACACACGACATTCTTATACGCTTATGCGTTTAGACCATATGTTAGACCGTTATTCAGATGAAGGATGGATTGACATAGAAGACTTGCATAGATTTGTCGTAGAGTTTAGAGAACTACCAAAAGAAAAGCAACACAAGTATGCATTCTTATTAGATGAGTGTGCAGACATGTGGGATGCCGCAGAACAACCAACGGAGTAAACAATGCCATACAGAGCAACTAAAACTATGCAATCAGCGGCACGTACAGCGTTAGATTATAATAAGTCAGCACCGTATTCGCAACGTTGGGGCACAAGTGTAGGACGCCGTCGTGCTAAAAAAATAGCCGAAGGCGGAGAGTTTAACAAAGCAGAAATATCACAGATATTTGCTTTTCTAAAAAGATTTGAAAAAGATTATACAACACAACGCAATGCCAAGAAGTACGGCAAGGCATATTACGCATACATGGGCTGGGGTGGCCCGGATGCATTAACATGGGCTAAGGACAAGTTAGAACGCTACGAAAGAGCGGGAGAATAACTATGAGGTCTTTATGTCCTACACAATATTAAAGCAAGACGCATTTGATACACTACCATACAGATTAAAAGTAATAAGAAAAAAACCCCCACGTGATGCAAAGGGTGTTATACTTGTTCAATCTACAGTAGATTTGCAACTTATACCAGAAGATAGTATATTATATAGACCTATATGGTCAAATGAACCAATATGGGAAATACATTTGCCAAAAACATTTGATAAAAGTGTAAAAAAAGTTGCAAAAACACTTGACGCGGTTGCATTTATGTGATATAGTATATAGATAAATCAGTAAAAAAAGAACTTGTCCTTCTGGATACTGGTAAATATAAGACTATGGAGTGATGAGTATCACAGTCGTATTCAATGAGTATTGATATGTCATAGTTTTCCTTGAGTATATAATCGATTGTCATGTTTTGATTATATACTAAATATCGTATCAAGTGGTAGTTGTAGCCACTTGATACACACGTAACGTATATTTGACGATATATATTACTCCTTACTTAAAGAGTCCGTTTCTCCTGAGGCGGGCTCTTTTTTTGCCTTTTTAACCACTTTTCGCTTGACTTTGATAAATACATATGTTAATATAATAACATACTCATAATAATGTGAGTATCTAATATGTAAGGAAATACAACAATGAAAAAAAATATAAAAACATTAACTAAAGAAGTATGGGATCACTACAACGACAAAGCCGAACAAAAAGAGATACATTGGCCGAACCATACAAAACAAGAACTTGAACGAGTTATGCAACATGAGATGAATGGATACTTTATGGAAAGTCTTTATAATGACAGAATGTATGATTTAATGGCTGATTTCTTAAGGATACATCTCCTTAAAGGTGACTTAAATGTACACGATATGGAAAGATTAACTGGTTGTGAAACTGAGGGCGTCTTAGACATAGTTATCGCACAGTTAATAAAGGAACAAAAATATACATCAAGTGCGTTGGCAGTAGACCTACAAAGGATGATTAATCATAGACAAATAGCGTTTGATCCTGATGGAGATGACGGTTATGTTTCTATCATTGACCAACTAAGAAGTAAAACAAAGGCGGCTTAATATGATTGATTACGATTTAGTAGAAGACCATATAGAAGTTCTTAAAGGAACATTTGAATATAAAGCAAGTGAACTTGGAGTAACTGGTGATGAACTATTATTATTACGAGACAAACTTGTATCGGACAATGGTAAAACAGAACTTAATAAGATATGGAAAAAAGACGCTTTAGGCAAACTTGCCCTTGACTACTACTATTGTTTTGAACAGCTTGATAGATTAAAAAAGAAACATTTCTTATCAGAAGCTATAAGAACAAGACTGTATCGTATGGTAACTATGAATGAACATATCAAAAAGATATGGGATACAGATAATAGTATATCAGAAGATTGTTTTCTCCAAGAGCAAGAACTATCTAAAATCAAGGCACAAGCAAATGCCTGGAAACAGTACAGGAAAAGATAATGACTTATGATGAAGACTACGCATATCATGTATTTGTATATGGTGAGTTATTCATCAATATCTTAACAGCGTTGCGTCAAAGAAAAGACGCAACGTTTCACATTCCAACAAAATACAAGGAAATAACAACTAAGACAGTACTATTTCACAACAAATGGTACGCAAAGGATATGATATATTATGAAGAAGATTAAGGAAAAAATAAGGGACAATACGATACAAGAAGGCGATTGCCAGATATGGACAGCAGGATGTCACACACAGGATTATCCTATGATGAGATTAGAAAACAACGGACGTATGGTTATCGTTGTACGATGGTTAGCAGAACAAAAACTGGGTAAAAAACTAACAAGAAGCACACGTGTAAAAAACAACTGTGGCAATGTAAAGTGTGTAAATCTTGACCATTATGATATAGTAGATTATCACACAGACATAGACAGATGGAAATGTACTCCACATCAAATAAAACAAAGCGTTAGAAAACAAATACAAGATGAGTTCTATAACACAGAATACTATCACGGTATAAAAAAACATTTAGTAGACAAGTACAATACATCATACGAAACTATAAACAAAATACTCCGGGAACGAAAAGCATAAATACTATTGTAAGTTCAGCCATGAATATTACAAAACTGTATTAACAGTTTTTCTCTTAGGATATATTAAGGCCTTATGTCCATCCCGGATGTAAGGTCTTTTTTTATAAAAAGGGCTAAAAAAAGGTTGACTACACCGTTTTTTTATGTTATAGTATAAATACATTATAAGAGAAAAACTAATACAACATCTATCATGGCTAATACAACACAACTTATATCCCCTCAAAACATCTAATATTACAGCGTACAAATAAGATTAAGGTTGACACGCCGATTGTTATCGTGTTATCGAATCCCTTCCTAAAAGAGAGGGTAGATAGGATTGCTTA
>Ga0228674_1000671_pt1 | contig 22520 bp, 22 predicted proteins | sample 1D_rmetaG_FD_189054 | JGI IMG/M metagenome (GOLD analysis project Ga0228674, IMG submission 189054) | Seawater microbial communities from Monterey Bay, California, United States - 1D_r | ecosystem: Environmental > Aquatic > Marine > Coastal | place: USA: California | collected 2016-09-26
AGGATTCGAACCTGCGAATGACGGGATCAAAACCCGTTGCCTTACCGCTTGGCGACATCCCAATTGTATAGCGGTGATTTATCAATCGCTTTCGCGACAAAACCAACCCACTTTGATGGCAATTCTTTGTTTGCTATCAATGCATCACTTTCATTTTCAAATGCTACGAAAACACACGAGCCGCTTCCTGTCATTCTTGCTTCATCAACATGCTTTCTAGTTGAATTCAGATACATCAAAGCATCTTTTATCTCACTTTCCAAGTCAATTGCAGCATCCAAACAGTCGTTATGTGGATTTGAAACTAATGAAAAATCGGTTATTTTCCTTTGTAGCGGTGACATTGTCAATGCTTTATGGCTGAATATTTCGCGTGTAGAGATTTGTTTATTGATTGAAACAACCAGATAGTAGTATTCTGGCAAATTTAATGGAGTAAGAATTTCACCAATTCCTTCTGCCCATGAGCTTCTTCCTTCAATAAAAATAGGAACATCTGCCCCAATATCTTTTCCTATTGAGATCAGCTCTGTATTTGTTAATTTTAGATTCCAAAGTTTATTGAGAGTAACAAGAGTGGTTGCAGCATTTGAACTCCCTCCACCAAGTCCCCCACCCGTAGGAATCCTTTTTATAATTTTTATATCCACTCCAAAATTTGTTGCACTATATTGTTTTAACTTTTTAGCGCTCTTAATCATTAAGTCATCACTGATAAGAATATCTTCGTTGCCTGAGGTGCGGTTTATTTTTCCATCATTTCTTAAACTAAAATCTATCTCATCATAAAAATCTAATAGCTGAAAAATGGTCTGTAAGTTGTGATACCCATCATCTCGTTTTGAGGTGATATGTAAGAATAAATTAATTTTTGCTGGCGAAAGGTAAGTCAATTTATGCTTTTATAAAGTGCTCTCTATAGTGCTTCAATTCATCAATGGAGTCATAGATATCTGACAAAGCTAAGTGCCTAGATTTTTTGAATGAGCTATTGATGATTTCTGGTTTCCAGCGATCAGCCAGTTCTTTTAGTGTTGAGACATCGATATGCCGGTAATGAAAAAACTTTTCAAGGGTAGGCATATAGTTATACAAAAATCTTCTGTCTTGACAAATTGAATTGCCGCACATAGGAGAAGCTCCCGAATCAACGTATTGAGATAGAAAATTAAGTGTTTGAGATTCTGCTTGAGCGACCGAAATTGAACTTTCTTTAACTCTTTGCACTAATCCAGAGCGATTATGTTGATTTGTATTCCAATCATCCATACCATCTAGTAATTCAGTTTTTTGGTTAATAGCCAAAGATGGACCCTCACCAATAACATTCAGATTGGCATCCGTCACAACAGTTGCAATTTCAATGATGACGTCACTCTCGGGAATTAGCCCTGTCATTTCAAGATCTATCCAGATTAGATTTGTTTTTTTATTCATTGTTGCTTATTACTTGCATGAATGTATGCATCAAGCTTATCTTGCGCAGAACCGTCTGATAATATTTGATTAGCATTTATGATGCCCTCATCTAATGAGTTTACTAGGCCACTCACGTAAATTGCAGCTCCAGCATTTAATGCAATAATATCTCTAGCTAAACCTTTCTTTCCAGAAAATGCTTCATGAATCAAAGCAAGAGATTGCTCAGCATTGTCAGCTTTAATTGAATCTAGGCTTCCTTCTTCTAGCCCAAAATCATGAGGATGGACATCATAAGTTGAAATTTTATTATCTTTTAGTTCTGCCACATAAGTTTTGTTGGCAATGGAGAACTCATCAAGACCATCTTCGGAGTGGACCACCATAACATGTCGCGAATTGAGACCCTTTAAAACATTAGCAATCGGCTCAACTAAATTTTTATCAAAAACGCCCATAATTTGGTTTGGTGCTTTGGCTGGATTTGTCAAAGGACCCAATACGTTAAAAATTGTTCTTATTGCGAGCTCTTTACGAGGCCCAATTGCATGTTTCATAGCGCTATGATGAGCTGGTGCAAACATAAAACCCACCCCAATCTCCTCAATACACTGACTAATCAATTCTGGATTTAAATTGAGATTGATACCAGCAGCTTCCAGTACATCTGCACTTCCAGATTTTGAGGATATTGAACGATTTCCATGCTTTGCAACTTTTCCACCAGCCGCTGCGACTACAAAAGCTGAAGCTGTTGAGATATTAAAAAGACCGAGCCCATCTCCTCCTGTGCCACAGGTGTCAACCAAGTACTCATCGCTGCTTAATTTGACTGATGTGGCAAGATCTCGCATTACTTTTGCGCTTGCAGTAATTTCCTCAATTGTCTCACCCTTCATTGAAAGGCCAACAAGAAATGCGCCGATCTGAGCATCAGTAGTTTGTCCTGTCATGATGCTATTCATGACGTCATGCATCTCACTTTCATTCAAGTTTTGTCTTGAAATAACCGCTTTGATTGCCTCATTTATATTCATAACTATTGCCGACTCATTAATTGTTCAATTTCATTAATCTCTTTAGCTGCTTTTTGGGAGAGAACATGGTTTCCTTTATCAGTCACTAGAACATCGTCTTCTATTCTGACTCCTATGCCCCAGTATTTAGGGTCAATTTTATCATCCCTTCGGATATAAATTCCAGGCTCAACAGTTGTTACCATACCACTTTTAAACTCACGGAACTCTCCATTAACTAATTTACTGCCTACGTCATGTACATCTAGTCCGAGCCAGTGCCCAGTGTTGTGCATATAAAATTTAGTTAAATCCTCAGGCGATTTCATAATTCCTAGCTTGATAAGGCCATCCGTTATTATTTGACAGGCAGTCTCATGCGGCTTATTGGAGCTGACTCCAGGCCTAATAGATTGAATAGCAGATTTTTGCGCACTCAAAACAAGATCATATATCTCTCTTTGAGCATCATTAAACTTTCCATTAATCGGAAAAGTTCTCGTAATATCTGAGGCATAGCCATTAATCTCGCAACCTGCATCAATCAAAAGTAGATCCCCATTTTTCAGCTCTTTATTGTTTTCAGTGTAATGCAAAATGCATGCATTTTCTCCACTTGCAACGATTGGAGGGTAGGAGTGTTCAGAGTTGCCATTCCTAAAATGTGAGTCAAACACAGAGGCAATATTATGCTCAAAAAGTCCAGGTATAGACTCTTTCATTGCATTTATGTGGGCTTCAGATGCTAGGTCTGCTGCATCCTGCATATTTTTTATTTCTTCCTTGTCTTTTATAAGTCGCATTTCTGAAACAAAAGGGTTTAAGGGTTTTAGCCTACTTTCAAAAAGAGAATGAATGCGTTTATTATGAATATTTGTGCTGGAATGGTCTTTCCAGCCACTACCTCCCGGTGCATCATAATAAATGGCAGAGCCTTTTTTAGTGAAAGAGTCAATATGATCAAAAAAAGTATCGATGTCATATGCCTGATTCACTAACAAAATTTCTGGTGCAAGTTCAGCTCCTAGTCTGATTCCATTCCAAATCTCTTTGGTCTCGTCCTTAGGTCTTAAGAACATGACATAGCTATCTTTGCTAAATACAGCTATTGCATCAGGCTCTATAAATCCAGTTAGATACCAAAAATTACTATCTGGACGAAATGGATAAGTCACATCACTGTTTCTTTTTTGTTCGCTATTGGTTGATACAATGACCACTGCATCATGACCCAACATGCTTAACAACTCCTCTCTTCTTTTTTGATGTATCATTTTATTTGGTGTATTAATTCTTAGATATACAACGCAAGAAAGATACCATGAAAACGATACGACTTTACCAAAATACACCTTTTACTGAGGGTAAAACAGCTGAATTAAATAGTGATAATAGTCACCATTTAAACAAGGTTTTACGTTTTCCAGTCGGCAAAAATATTACAGTATTTAACGGTGACGGTTTTGATTACAAAGCGTTAGTTCAAGATGCCAAAAAAACAACCAGCCTTAAAATCATTTCTAAAGCAAGAAACAATTCAGAATCAACATTAGATTTAACTCTCGCTCAGGGGATTGCAAAAGGTGAAAAAATGGATTTTTTGATCCAAAAAGCAGTGGAATTGGGAGTCACAAGAATAATACCAATGAAATTAGAGCGTTGCGTTGTTCGACTAAGAGATGAAAAAGTTCAAAAAAAAATTGATCATTGGCAAAAAATTGCTAACCATGCCTGTGAACAGTCAGGTCGTTCAGTCATTGTCAGCGTGTCTGATCCAGTTTCGCTCGAAGGGTTATTAGAAGAGAAGGGCCACAATGGCTTTGTTTTGCACCACCGAGCAGAAATCGGCCTCAGTCAAGTGCAGGAAACTTCAAATGCAACTATATTGATTGGGCCAGAAGGTGGTTTGACCGAAAAAGAAGTTAGTGATTCTGAGTTTGCGGGATATCAGTCAGTCCATATTGGAAAGAGGGTTTTGAGAACAGAAACTGCTTCTCTAGCAGCGATTGCTAACATGCAGTTATTATGGGGGAGCTAAAAGGAAATAAAGAAAGTCCTAGTCAATGTTGCCTAGTTCTTGACTGAGCTCCCGTGCACGGTCGTAGGCAGCTCTTGTTGCAGCTGCAACAATTCCTTCAAAGTTCTGATCTTGAAAGGTTTCGATTGCTGATTGCGTAGTTCCATTTGGTGATGTAACTTCCGCACGAAGTGTGCGCGAGTCTTTGCCAGAGTTAGTCGCCATGATGCTTGCACCCAGACTGGTTTTGATACTCAAAGCATCAGCTGTATCTTCATCTAGACCCAGGGCCATAGCGGCCTGCTTCATGGACTGCATCATTAAGAAAAAATAAGCGGGTCCACTGCCTGAAATCGCTGTAATTGCATCCAAGAGGTTTTCCTCATTGACCCAAAAACATTCTCCCACAGCAGATAACAACAAGTTTACTGATTCTTTTTGGATGTCATTGACGAGTTCGTTCGCATAAAGACCTGTGACTCCAGACTGAAAAAGAGCAGGCGTGTTAGGCATTGTTCTAACGAGTGCAAAGTCACCGCCAAGCCATCGATTAATATCTTTACTTTTGATGCCAGCTACAATTGAGACAAAGAGTTGATCTGATGAGGCTTTATTTTTAAGCTCATGGCAAACCACAGAGAGCACTTGAGGTTTAACAGCAAAAACGACAATATCACTATTAGTTAACAATGAGACATTGTCAGGTTGGACAGTCACTCCTAGTTCAGAGCTGCGTTTTTCTAGAAGCTCAGGATTGGCGTCACTAACATTAATATTCTTGGCTTCAAAACTATCACTCAATAGCCCCTTAATAAGAGCATAGGCCATATTGCCAGCGCCAATAAATCCGATGACTGTTTTGTTTTCCATATAAAATATCTTTGTTTTCAGTGCTTAATTCAATTCTACCAAAGTTGCAATAAATATAGAACATTAATGACAATATTTCAGCCAAAACTAGTAATGATTGATGTCGATGGAACTTTGGTCGATAGCGTCCCTGATTTGGCTTATTGTGTTGATCAGATGATGGTCGCTCTGAATATGCCATTAAGAGGAGAAGATACAGTTAGGCATTGGGTTGGAAATGGCGTCCCTAAGTTGGTGGAAAGGGCTTTGACAGGTGAATTGGATGGCTCTCCAAGTAAAGAGGCGTTCGACAAAGCTTATCCAATTTTTTTAGATTTGTACGCCCAAAATTCATCCGTTAGGTCCACTCTTTACGAAGGCGTAATAGAAGGCTTAGAGTATTTAAAATCTAAGGACTACCTTTTAGGTTGCGTTACAAATAAAGCCGAGCAGTTTACTCATCCATTGCTTAAATCTTTAGGGATTTTTGACTATTTTGGGGTAGTTATTTCAGGTGACACGTTAGAAAGAAAGAAGCCAGACCCAATGCCACTGATTCATAGCGCTGACTTTTTTAATGTTAAGCCCAACGAATGCCTAATGCTGGGAGACTCAATAAGCGACGTGAAGGCCGCTAGAGCAGCAAATTTTCAGATTATTTGCATGTCATATGGCTACAATCATGGCAACAATATCGCTGATGAAAATCCTGACCTCGTAATCGATTCAATGAAGCAATTGCGAGACTACCTATAGTGAATATTGAAGAAAATCATATCTGGCACCCTTATGCCAATATCCCAAACAAGGTCCCAACATACCATGTAGAGAGTGCAGAAGGGGTATACCTTAATTTCAAGAATGGAGCGCGCGTCATTGACGGTATGAGTTCTTGGTGGTGCATGATACATGGCTACAACAACCCCTACATAAATGATGCCATTAAGTTTCAGATTGATCAAGTGTCCCATGTTATGTTCGGGGGTCTGACTCATCAACCAGCCATTGACTTATGTGAAAAGCTAATTAATTTGACACCCAAAGGCTTAGATAAGGTGTTTTTTGCCGATTCGGGCTCTGTCTCAGTTGAAGTGTCTTTAAAAATGGCCATTCAGTACTGGCAAAATAAAGGCCATAAAGAAAAGTCATATTTTTTAACGCCCAGGGGTGGTTACCACGGTGATACTTTTGGCGCTATGAGTGTTTGTGATCCCAACAAAGGTATGCATCACCTTTTTAGTGAGGTTTTGCCAAAGCATTACTTTGTTATGCAGCCTAAACATCATAACACTGATGAGGCGCTCTCTGATTTGGAGTCTAGGCTAAGTAAAAGCCATAAAAAAATTGCGGCCATGATTCTTGAGCCAATAGTTCAGGGCGCCGGAGGAATGAATATTTATGATGAAGATTACCTGAAAGGCGCTAGAGTATTATGTGACAAGTTCAACGTCCTAATGATTGTTGATGAGATAGCCACTGGGTTTGGGCGAACAGGCAAGTTCTTTGGCTGTAATCATGCAAATATTTCTCCAGATATTATGTGCGTTGGAAAGGCTTTGACAGGCGGCTATATGACAATGGCTGCTGCTATAACTAACAAAGATGTTTCCGAAACAGTTGGCGTACTAATGCATGGACCAACCTTTATGGCGAATCCTTTGGCCTGTTCTGCAGCGATTGCAAGTATTGATCTTCTGTTAACTAGTAACTGGAAACAAAGAGTCACCGAAATTGAATCAATTTTAAGAGATCAATTGATGCCCCTTAAGAATCATCAATCTATACTTGATGTCAGGATTCTTGGTGCAATCGGCGTAGTAGAGTTCAATGAAGATTTGGACATGAAAAAAACTCAGGAGGAGCTGATAGAGTCTGGTGTTTGGCTCAGGCCTTATGGAAAGTTGCTCTACACTATGCCACCCTTCGTAATATCAGACGAAGAGTTGCTGGCTATTACTGAGGCTATGCGTAAGATTGTTGGCGACTCGTTAGAGTAGTTTATCTATTCAACAGGGTCAATGTCAACAAACCATCGTACTGATGAGCTTACCTTGATAGTTTCTACATGCTGATAAAAAGTCTGAATTAATCTGCGAAGCTGCCCCCTATCTTCTGATTGCAAGTAAAGATTAAAGTAATAGTAGTCTGATTTCCGTTCAATGACTCCAGGAACTGGACCCCAAATTTCGACTGATTCAATCTCAATACTATTAATTAATTGGGCAACTTCGTTCAAAAAATTCTCTGCTAAATTTTTGTTTTTAGCATTCGCACAAATCAACGCTTGATGAGCAAAAGGCGGCAGTTTAGTATCTTTGCGCTCCAGTAAAAGAGTTTTGGCATATTCAATGTAGCGCGAATCTTTTACGAAGTTGAATATCGGATGATTAGGATAACGGGTCTGTATATTGACCTCTCCTTTATATTTCCCTCTTCCACATCTTCCTGAAACTTGAACCAGTAGTTGAGCTAGATGTTCTGTGGACCTAAAGTCAGTTGACATGAGTCCAACATCAACATCTAAAATACCCACAAATGCGAGGTTAGAAAAGTCATGACCCTTGGCAAGCATTTGAGTTCCGATAATGATGCAGGGCTCACCTGAGTTGATTTTTTTTAAGTGAGTCGCAAAAGCTTTTTTCTTGCGCGTAGTATCTCTGTCAATTCTGATGACTTCGGTACTCGGAAAGAAGGATTCTAGGTTTTCTTCCAGCCTTTCGGTTCCATAGCCCAGAATTTTGAGCTCCTGACTGCTACAAGAAGGGCACGAAGATTCGGGCGATTTTTCTAATCCACAGTGGTGACACTTGAGTCGATTAATACTCCGGTGATAAACTAGCCTTGAGTCACAACTGGTGCACTCTGACTGCCAACCACACTCTGTACAATAGTATATTGGCGCATAACCTCTTCTGTTGATGAATAGCATGACCTGTCTGCTTTCTGAAAGGTGATGCTTTATTCTGGCAATGAGTGGCTTTGATAATGGCTCTGAAGGTTGGCTTCTCATATCTATTAGATCAACGCTTGGCATTATTGCTTCGCCAGGGCGAGAAGTCAGAGTTAGTCGAGCGAGCTTTTTTTCGATCACATTTTTTAAGGTTTCTAAAGAAGGTGTTGCAGTTCCGAGTATGAGTGGAACATTGGCCAATTTAGCTCTCATAAAGCTAAGGTCCCTAGCAGAGTATCGAAAGTTTGATTGTTGTTTAAAGGAGTTGTCGTGCTCTTCATCCACAATCACGAGTCCAAGATTAGGTATAGGTGTAAAAATAGCAGAACGAGTGCCAAGAATAACTTTTGCATCACCATCCTTTGCAAGCAGATAAGCATCTTGCTTTTGCGTGTCATTGAGTTGGGAATGAACTGCCACAACCCGACCCTCTATTCTCTGTTCAAAACGTGAGATCATTTGAGGGGTTAGCCCTATTTCAGGAACTAAAACAAGAACTTGTTTTCCTTTTTTTAAAAGTTGCTCCGTGATACTGAGGTAGACTTCGGTCTTGCCACTCCCTGTAACGCCGTGTAGCAAAAAGCCATTAAACTCAGATGAACTCTTAAGCACTTCAGTAATCGCAAAACTCTGCTCATTAGTTGGCTTTATATCAGTTGATGACATCTTGACTTCAGCTTCACCCGGCTTTTTGATCAGTGCTGGCTTACCATTTCTCAAGTTTTTTGGTATCGCATTGGATAGAACTTCGCCAATTGGGTGGTGATAATAGTTAGCAGACCAAGATAAGAATTCAAGAATTTCCTTTGATAATAGTGCTTCATGATCTATTACTTCTTCAACTTCCCTCAGTTTTGAAAAGCTGCTTTTGTCCTTGTGAGAGAGAACAATGCCTGTCACTTTTTTAGATCCAAAGGGAACTTTTACTCTTGAACCAATGCACACTTTTTCTTTACACAAATAATCAAACGTATTGTGCAATGGAACCGGAATTGCAACTTCAGTGATTTGCATCAAATAAAAAAGTTTTAGGGATAAAATAACTATTTTAGCAATATTAACTTGCCATGGTAGTTATTCAAAATATCATTAATGATTCAAACGTTGACGAGGATAGTCTTAGCAAGGTATGCCAAAATTTTTTAAATGAAAATGCTTTAGAGGATTCAGAATTATTGATTCGTCTTGTTTCTCCCGTTGAGATTCAAGTTCTTAATAAAGAGTACAGAGATAAAAATCAGGTTACCAATGTACTCTCTTTTCAGAGTGACATTCCAGATGAGGTCGAAGAGTCAATACTTGGTGATGTTGTTATTTGTGTCGACGTAGTGAGGGAGGAGGCACTATTTGGCAACAAAAAATTTGGTGATCACCTTACTCATATGGCAGTTCATGGCATTCTCCATTTGCTTGGACATGATCATGAAGATATCACCTCAGCAAATAAAATGGAGTCAATAGAGATTGATTTTTTAGGCAAGCTTGGCATCAGTAACCCATACATCTAGAGCTATCTTAGCTAGTCATTAAAAGCGTTGCCAGTTTTATTATGTTTTCTTCTTGCGGGTTGTTTTTTCTGTAAATGACGCCAATATCTCTTTTAGCCTTAGTGGATTTTAGGTCTATATTTATATTCGGATAGTGACTCAGTACTCCAAAATCAATTGCCATTCTTGGTAAGAAGCTCACTCCAATATTCGTATCCACCATTGCAACAAGTGTTGAAATGCTTGTGCAAGAAAAGTTGGATATGTGTTTGGTGGAAATTTCGTTGTTTTGTAAAATGTGGGAACGAAGGCAATGACCTTGTTCAAGCATTAATAAGGAGCCATTATCAATTTCTTTTGATTTGCGATTTTTGTGTTGAATAAAATAGATTGGGTCAGCAAAGACTTGATAACTCTCAATATAATCTGGCAATTCATAGGGGAATGCAAAGATTGCAAAATCGATTTGAGCTTGATCAAGATGTTTAAGTAAGTTTTCACTAGTATCCTCTTTGAATGAAACTCTAAGTTTTGGATGCGATTGAGTGATATTTGACAGAAAGGTTGGGAGTATATATGTAGAGATTGTTGGAATAACACCGATAGTAATTTCAGACTCAAAAAAATCTATCTTTGAAGTGCTCACCAATACATTCATCTCTGCCAAAACTGACTCCGCTTGCTGAGTAACACGATTTCCAGCTGATGTAAAGCGAACATTTTTGTTGTCCCGCTCAACTAGCTTGACTTGAAGATCGTTTTCGAGTTTTGAAATCCCGGCACTGAAAGTCGAAGCACTGACAAAGCATTCCTTTGCCGCGTTAGAGAAGTGATTCGTTTTTTTTAGTGCAACGAGGTACTGTAAATTTTTAATTGAAGGTGTCATTTTTATATTCGTTTTTAACGAATATAATATACAGTATTATTCAATTTAACTTTATATAAATGAATGGTATGATTGTGGCTCATTTAAACAATCGGAGGTAAAAATGAATTTAAGTGGAAGTAAGACTGAACAATCATTAAAGGATGCATTTGCTGGAGAATCTCAAGCAAATAGACGCTATTTATATTTTGCAAATCAATGTGACGTTTTAGGGGAGCCAGATATGGCAGCTCTTTTCAGATCAACTGCTGAAGGTGAGACGGGTCATGCCCATGGCCATATGGAGCACCTAATTGAAGGTGGAGTGGGCGATCCAGGTACTGATATGCCAGCCAAGGAAGTCAAAGACATGCTTGCAAGTGCGGTTCATGGTGAAACTCATGAGTACACTGACATGTACCCAGGTATGGCTAAAACTGCTAGAGAAGAAGGATTTGATGAAATTGCGGACTGGTTTGAAACCTTAGCGAAAGCTGAGCGTTCTCATGCTAACCGCTATCAAAAAGCATTAGATAGTATGTAAAGTCACTGCTACCATAGATATAGTCTGTGGTAGCAATAAACCCTTAAAACTAATTCAATATGTCTAAATTTAAAGAAGGCAATTTAGAGGCTCCAACTCGTCACCCTCTAAATTGGAAAGATAAAGATTTTTATGATGAAGATTCTCTCAATAATGAACTTGAGAGGGTTTTTGACATTTGTCATGGCTGTAGACGATGTGTAAGTTTGTGTCAGTCTTTTCCAACACTATTTGACTTGATTGATGAGTCCGAAACGTTTGAGGTGGACGGTGTCGATAAGGCTGATTATAAAAAAGTTGTTGACCAATGCTATTTGTGTGATCTGTGCTATATAGCGAAATGCCCTTATGTGCCGCCACATGATTTTAATGTTGATTTTCCGCATCTGATGCTTAGAGCAAAAGCTATACAGTTTAAAAAGGGCGAAACTAAGTTGTCACACAAGGTGCTAACATCGCCCCAAAAGGTTGGGGCAATTGCATCTAAGCCAGTCATATCTCCTGTGGTCAACTGGTCAAACAAAAACAAAACTCTCAGAAAGGTCACTCAAAAGGTACTTGGTGTTCATGAGGAGGCAGTTGTGCCAACTTATCACTCCAAAAGGCTGTCAAAGGTTTTTGTTGAAGAGAGCTCTGATAGTCAATTTAAGGTGGCAATTTTTGGAACTTGTTATGGTGAATATAATGATCCAAAAACAGTTATTGATTTGGTCGATGTATTGAGACACAACAATGTTGAAGTCAAGCTGATCAAAAAGACGCAGTGTTGTGGAATGCCCAAAATGGAGCTTGGAGATCTTGACTCAGTTGTCAAATATGCCAACGAAAATATTGACCCATTAATCGAGTTAGTCAATGATGGCTTCAAGCTTATCGCACCTATACCATCTTGCGTCTTGATGTTTAAGAATGAACTACCAATGATTTTGCATGATAATGAAGACATTAAAGCCATCTCTGAAGCATTCTTTGATCCATTTGAGTATCTATCTTTACTGATTGAAAATAATCAGTTTGATGATAAATTTAAGGCAATTGATAAAGAGATTCTTTATCAAGTGGCATGCCATCAAAGAGTCCAAAATATTGGGGCACACACAAAAAAAATCTTGGGATTAATTCCTGATTTAGACGTCAATATTGCTGAAAGATGTTCTGGCCATGATGGTACCTATGGAGTGAGAAAGGAAACACATACTTACTCGGTAAAAATTGGAATGCCGGTTGCAAAAAAAATTAATGACACTACCGATCTTGTTGTCAGTGACTGCGTCATGGCAGGTAACCATGTTGCTCACATTGCTTCACAAGACATAGAGTCAATTCATCCAATTAGCTTGGTGAAGTTGGCTTATGGTTTATAAATAAAATCTGAGGAAAATAATAATGCTAGAAAGACAAGACCTATTAACTCTTGAAGAGTATGCAGACAAGCGCTCATCTATCCGCCAGGAAACAATTCAAGTTAAAAAGCTTAGAGAGGTTCACCTGGGTAGTCACATCAGAATGATATTTGAAAACAAACAAACAGTCCAATATCAAATTCAAGAGATGCTTCGAATTGAGAAAATTTTTGAATCAAGTGAGATACAAGAAGAGCTCGATGTATACAATGCGCTCGTACCCAATGGCTCTAATCTGAAGGCCACAATGATGATTGAATACCCGGATGTTGCTGAGAGAGTTGTAGCTTTATCAAGGCTCATCGGTGTTGAAAAAAGTATTTATTTTCAGGTAGAGGGTCACGAAAAAGTCTTTCCAATTTGTAATGAAGATCTAGAAAGAGAAACCGATGTAAAAACTTCAGCAGTCCACTTTATGAGATTTGAATTTGACCAAAATATGATTGCTGATTTTGTTTCTGGTTCCAAAGTAAAGGTTGGGTCTACGCATTCAAACTACGATTATGAAACCTCATTAGATTCAAAATCCCAAGAGGCATTAAGCGAAGATTTTAAAAGCTAAACATCAGTCAAAACTTCAGACATTTCGCCTATAGATTCCATGGCTTTGAGATGACCATCGACATAATACATTCGTAATTTATCTCTTTCCCAGGGCGGAATGTTTGATTCCTGAAGAACTTTTTTAAGTGAGCTCGAGTGATCTTTGCCTTTGAGTTTTACACGCTGTCCATCTTTTCTGAAGCGAACTTCAAGATTTGATAAGTGCTGTAGTTTTTTATAATATGGGCATTGTAATTTCACACCTTCATGCTCAGTATCAAAGAAATACAATTCTCCGTTATAGCGCCTTACTTCATAACAGTGCCATTTTAAAAGGACTTGTGCATCACTTTTAGCACTCATCACTGTGAGTAGCTCATCAAGTACTTTATTTGAAGGCATCAAAAAACCTCTTTGATTGATATAGAATCTAAGGACATTTGTAATTCTCTCAGATGACAGTTTAATCAAATGATTGATTTGAATTTTATTATCAACTATGAGATTAAATCTTGCTATATCAATCTCAGCTAAATCATGCAAAAGAGTTAATGCTTCAGCCTGATGAGCAGCACTTCTCGAAATATTTTTGATCATACTCTCAAAGCTATTTTTCAACTTAGGAATCAGCTCAACTCTTAATAAGTTTCTTTTGAATTGAGTGTTGTCATTACTGTCATCTTCTACCCATTGCAAATGATGAGATGCCGCGTATTCAGAAATTTGTTGTTTGCCGATATTTAACAGGGGGCGATATAAATATGCCTGACCAAAGCTTTTTAATTTTGGCATTGAGGCAAGACCTGCAACTCCACTGCCTCTAAATAACTGTAGCAGTAATGTTTCAGCCTGATCATCTTGATGATGTGCAGTGCAAAGCACTTCATTCTTTGATAAATTAGATTTTAGTGAATTATAGCGACTTATCCTGGCATTTTCCTCGATATTAGATGATTTTTTAATATTTATATCGATACTCTTGAAGTTTATATTGTTATTCTTACAGAGCTCAAAACAGAATTTGGACCAGTCATCACAGAATTTAGAAAGGTGATGGTTAATGTGAATAGCTCTTACATTTCCAGAGTAGTTTGAGCAAAGGTAATGAAAGAGAACAACAGAATCAATTCCACCACTTAAGGCAATAACAATTTTTTTGCCTACTAAGTAGGGATCTTTATTCGCTAAATCTTCCAAAGCTTAATAATTTTTCATGCCTATCTTCTAAAAGCTTCTTAATTGGTATTTCTGATAAGTTTTTAAGCTCTTTAACCAGTGCTTTTTTGAGAAATTTAGAGGCTTTCTCTGGGTCTCTATGGATTCCACCCAAGGGTTCAGGAATAACTTTTTCAATTAGTTTATTTTTCTTTAAATGTTTACTTGTTAACTTAAGTGATTCAGCAGCAATTGGCGCCTTTGAGGCATCTTTATAAAGAATTGAAGCGCACCCTTCAGGTGAAATGACAGAATAAATACTGTATTCAAACATCATCATGGTGTCGCATAGTCCAATAGCTAGGGCCCCTCCAGAACCACCTTCACCTATGACGACAGAAAGAATTGGAGTCTTAAGCGTAGACATTTCGAATAGATTTTTAGCAATTGCCTCACTCTGACCTCTTTCTTCAGCTCCAATTCCTGGATAGGCTCCTGGCGTATCAATAAAAGTAATTACTGGTAAGCCAAATTTTTCTGCCATCTTCATAAGCCTTAGCGCTTTTCGATAACCTTCAGGTCTAGTCATTCCAAAATTATGATAGATTTTTTCTTTTGTAGATCGACCTTTTTGTTGACCAAGAAACATAAATGTTAGATCGTCAATTTTTGCAATTCCACCAATTAAAGAATGGTCGTTTGCATAAGCTCGGTCTCCACATAGTTCAGTAAACTCATCAAAAATAGTCTCAATATAGTCTAATGTGTATAGTCTTTGAGGGTGCCTAGCTAATTGTGAGATTTGCCAATCAGTCAGTGATGAAAAAATTTTCTTAGTTAAGAGCTCGCTTTTAGTCTTCAGAGATTCCATCTCTTTTGCAATATCTGCATCATCTTTGATACTTTCAAGGGCATCAATTTTTTCTTCAAGTTCTGCAATTGGTTGTTCAAAGTCTAAGTAGTTTAAGTTCATTTAATGCACTAATAGAGGTAAAAAATTTAATGATAATTATAGCAGATGCAATGTTTATAATCTTGCAATGGATTTCCTTACCCTACTTTCTCTGATGATTGCCACTTTCGTTTATGCAATTTCACCCGGCCCTGGTTTATTTGCAGTGTTGGCGATTTCTACTCGATTTGGACCAATCCCTGCAATTTGGGTTTCTATAGGCCATACAGTTGGTGATATTATTTATGTAGCTCTTGCAATGCTAGCTCTCAATGCATTGGCTGATTTGATTAATGAGAGTATGCTCTATGTTAAGATCCTTGGGGCATCCTATTTAATATTTATTGGGTATCAACAATTTCGCTCAAAAGGAATTAGCTTTGAACCTTCCAGTAAAAAGAGTTCAGTCATAAAGCTTTTAATAGCTGGGTTTGTTGTTGGAGTAACTAATCCAAAAACAATTATCTTCTATCTATCCTTCCTTCCAATTTTTATAGACTTAAATAACCTGACTTTAAATACTGAAGTTCAAGTGATAGTAGCAATTGGCTTAACTGTTTTTTTTGTTTTAAGTTTGGCAAATATTTTAGGTGTTAGACTAAGAAGCTATATTGAAAATCCTGATAGCATCAGGAGGATAAATCAAGTGACTGGCGTGACTATGATTCTTGTTGGTGTTTTTGTCGCACTTTATTAAATAAAAAAGGATGTAGATGTTTCAATCTGAAAAATCAATGACGCTAATTATGTTCCTTGTTCCATTGGTATGGGCATTGTCAGGAGTTTCAGCAAAATATCTGTCTTTCTATATCAGTGAGGATGAGGTGGTCGTCTATAGATTTTTTCTGTCCGCGCTTTCAACATTCCCTTTGCTTTTATGGATGAAAATTCCTATAAAAATAAGTTTAAAAAACTTTGTGATTTGCATTCTTTTGGCTTTTTTTCTGATCGGAAACTATAGAACCTACTTCATGGGGATGCAGAGGGGTGCGGTTGGTTTAGGCGCTGCTTTAGTAACCGTTTTAATTCCAATTTTTGTTTATGTCATGATGATTTTTTCCAAAAAATCAAAACCTATTTTGAAGGATTGGCTCGCACTGACAATTGGAGCAATAGGTGTCGCTTTAATGCTTAATCTGGAACAAATGAATCTTGATACACTTGTAAGTGGGGGTAATATTTATTTTGTATTGGCTGCTCTTACCTATGCAATGTTCACTGTAGCTGCCTCTTATATGAAAAATATTCATGTTCTGACTATTAATCTTTATGTCTGTCTTATAGGCTTTTTGATTGATTGGAATTTATCTTATGATAGTAATCATCTTTTCACATTAGGGACTATGGATTTTATATTTTGGATTAATATGCTTTTCGTATCATTTATTGCTGGAACTGCGATAACAGCAGTCTACTATATGGGCATTAGAATTATTGGCTCAAAAAAGAGCTCCGCTTTTAGTATATTAACTCCATTCTTTGCAATCGCACTGGGCGCAATTTTCTTTGAAGAAATGATTACTATAAAAAATGCAATTGGGATCTTAATGGCTGTTTCGGCTCTCGTTGTCCTTAACGATTTGAAGTTAAAAAATATGATCCCTTTTCAATAATTATGAGTATAGATAAATTATGGAAATAAGTATTTTTTTAGTCCTTGGCTTTACTCTTTTCATTTTTGCAGTGACCCCAGGTCCCGGGACTTTGGCACTTCTCTCTATTTCAACGTCAAGAGGCCTAGCCTCGGCAATATTCTTTTCTCTCGGAATGACGCTCGGTGATTTGTCTTATTTAACCATTGTCATTTTTTCTCTAAACGCCCTCGCTGATTTGATTACGCCTGTTACAAATGCGGTCCAATACTTTGGTGCCTGTTACTTATTTTATTTGGGCTACTCCCAATGGAAGGCTGGAAAATTTAGTATGAGCAATGACATTTCAGCTCAATCTCATTTGAAAGAACTTTTGATGGGCTTTCTCTTAGCTGGAACTAATCCAAAGGTGATGATTTTTTATTTATCTGTTCTTCCATCTTTGATTGATCTCAATCAAGTTAGCTTATCTTATGGATTGAAAATCGTAGCTACGGTTGCTATTTCACTGTTGTTCGGTTTATTATTTATTGGTATTCTAGGAAAAAAATTAAGGCAAATAATAAGTAGTGAAAAAATGGCCATGAGAGTGAACAGGACTTTTGGGGTAATTATGATTGGTGTTGGCTTAAGCCTTTTTTACTTTTAAACAATGAATTATTGACTTTCAGCATCAATATCGCGGGTCAATAGATCTGCCATGATTGCAGTTCTCATGTCATCAGAAAAATCAAACCAATCAAAAATTTCATTCATGTGACGTTTGCAACCCACACAGAAATTGTTCTGATTGTATTTACATATACTCACACAAGGGCTTTTGATTTGTTTTAGTCTGGCTTGTTCACTCATAACTTATTTTTTTGAGAAGCATTTTAGTATAGTTGTCATTTACGAGCGAAGTTTTTCATTATCGTTATCGTATGCAGCATTCAGAGAGACATGACAATTTCGAGTTCCCAGAGATGTTTCTACTCTGAGCGCCTTTCCTTCAGAGCAGTGGCTCGGGTTGAGGTAGGCAAAAGCGATACTATGGCCAACTCTATAGCCATATGCACCACTTGTGATTATTCCGCTAAGTTCATCTCCATCAAAGACAGCCTCGTTTCCAAAACATTCTGCCGGAGTTTCATCATCAAATATCAGGTACGCTAATTGAGTTTTAACTCCATCAGATTTACGTTGTTTGATATTGTCAGAGCCAATAAAGTTTCGACTCAGATCAAGAAATCGATCCATACCAGCTTCGAGCGCAGAAATCTCTTCAGTAAACTCAGCTCCATATGCTCTATACATTTTCTCAAGCCTCATGCTATTAAATGCCAGACCACCAAAATCTCTAATGCCAAAAGTCGAGCCCATTTCAAATAAAGATTCATAGATAGAGATTAACTGCCAGCTAGGCATATGGAGTTCCCAACCCAATTCTCCAGCATATGAAACTCGCATTGCAAAAACGTCTGCCGAGTCAATTTTTACAGTTTTACAACTGAGCCAAGAAAACCCATTATTGCTGAGATCTTCTTGGGTGCATTGGCTCAAAACATTTCTGGCTTCAGGCCCAGTTAATAGAATTCCACCCCAGTCTTCAGTTAAATTTTCAATGGTTACATCTAGACCATCCACATTCCATTCAAGCCATTGATAGTCTTTGACTTCAGATCCAATGGCACCCATTAATAGGAATTCTTCTTTACTAATACGACTGATTGTTTGCTCTGCCATGATGCCTCCTTTCGGAGCATGAAAAAGTGTCAAACCAATTCTTCCATCCTTTGCGGGCAGTTTGTTGCAAGACAACTTGTCAAGAAAATCAAAGGCATCTTTACCAGTGATTCTAAATTTTGCCGTACCACTGATGTCGGTAACGCCACAAGAGTTTTGAACTGCTTTGCACTCCTCTTTGATGGCTTCATGTGCTTCAGTGTGAGCCCAGGATAAAGTCTCACCTCTAATCTCATCTGTTGCAAACCAAGAAGGTTTTTCAAAGCCAGTATTGACTGTATGTATAGCGCCTTTTTGACTCAACAAAGTATGAAGAGGACTTACTCTAATTGGTCTTCCATGAGGGCGATTTTCGTTTGGCGCTGCATAGGCGTACATGCGTTCATATGATTCAATTGCACGTGTTGTGCAATATTTTTTGTCAGCCCATCTATCAAATCGACGACTATCAAGCGAGGCCATATTGAGCTCAGTTTGACCATGAACCATCCATTGAGCTAAATATTTACCAATTCCACCTTGAGCAATTCCAATACTTGCGCCGCAGAGATTCCAAAAGTTCTTAAGTCCTTTCGCAGGTCCAACAAGAAGATTGTCGTCAGGAGTATGTGTGATTAATCCATTAATTACAGTATTGATTCCAACTTCTTTAAAGAGAGGAAAAATATCCATGCACCTTTCAAGCCATGGCATGAGCCTCTCTAAATCACCTTCAAAGAGTTCGCGATCAAATGACCAATCAACTCCATCAAGCGCCCAAGGTTTAGAGCCTCTAGTTTCATATGGACCAATTAAAAATCCATTTCCTTCCTGCCTTATATATGAGGCCGCAATTGAATCGCGAGTTACAGGAAGCTCCTTTGAAAGAGCTGCAATTTCTGGATGGCTATCAGTAATCAAATATTGATGTTGAAGATTAACCAAAGGGACATAGGAGCCAACCATTTCACCAACCTGAGGAGAAAAACAACCGCCAGCATTGACCACATGCTCAGCAATAATGTTGCCTTGCTCAGTGACCACTTCATATTCACCAGATTGGAGAACATTAATATCTAATACACGATTGAAGTTGCTTACCTCTGCGCCAGCTTTTTTTGCTAATTGAGCTAATTGTGTGACAACAGTCGTCGGGTCAACATGACCGTCATTTGGCGTATGTAAAATATTTCTTGCCTTCGTAAAATCCATCATTGGATTGATGATTGATGCTTCTTCTTTAGAGACAAAATGCATTTCACAGCCAACGTGATTGGCGCGACTTAGGATGTTAGTGAACCACTGCTCTTCAACTTCAGTGTAGCCAACCCTTAGAGAGCCAGTCTTATGAAAAGATGACGGGAGCCCTGTTTTTTCAGGGAGGATTTCGTCATACAGTTTAATTGTATACTCATGAATATTTGACAGAGTGTGATTGCCATTAAAGTTAGGACAAAGCCCAGCAGCATGCCAGGTAGAGCCACTGGTGAGTTCACCCTTTTCGATTAGAACAACGTCAGTCCAGCCTTCTAGTCCAAGGTGATACATTAGATTTACACCTAACGATCCACCACCAATGATGACTACTTGAGCATGTGATTTCATAATACTATCCTTGTCTAAAGTGGCTTACGACCAATGTTCTTTCTACTTAATTTAATATTGAATTTATTTCTTATTTTTTGATCTACATCATCACTGATATGACTAGGAAAATATTCAGATAAAATTTCATTTTTTTGCTGGATTGCTTTTTCCAAAATAACCGGTTTTCCCATATCAGCCCAATCATTTGGACTATCTCTATCGCTCAGTTCAGGATAGATGTATTCACTTTGCATCACATCAATTGTTTGTTCTGAGCCTAGATAATGTGCCTTGTCGTTTAAACAAACATCTTTGATAGTTTCAAAGCACAGAGACTCTTCGCTATCATCACTAAAGCCTTTAGTCATTCTCATGGAGGCTCCAAGTAAATCATTATCTAATAGGAGGCTTTCTGGACATGTACCAAGTAAGCTTGCATACATCCCAGCAGATTCATATACGATATTCGCTCCTGCAATCGCAGTGACAGCATGAGTTGATGCTCTTTCAGATCCAGCCTGGAAGTCAGGAAATTTTGAGTCAGTCATTCCGGCTGGTGTTCCAGTAGGCAGATTAAAATGATTTCCCATTTGCGCACAAGCAGCTGAAATCAAGCCTTGCTCTGGAGAGCCGCCACACATTGCTCCAGTTCTAAGATCGGATACAAATGGCCATGTACCAAGAATAGCAGGAGCTCCAGGTTTAATTGCATTCACATAAACTAAGCCACCAAGGCATTCAGCCCATGCCTGAGATACTACTCCTGGTAGTAATGGTGGCGCGGTAGCACCAGCCTGGCCAGCTGACAAAAGTAAAATAGGCATACCACCCTCAACCCCAACACGTACGCACTCCAATGATTCTTCTGCAAATTTCATTGGCGGAACTACATGACAGTTGCTCATACTAATAAAAGGTCTTTCTCTCCACTTTTCCTCACTCCCAGCAATCATATGCAGCATCTCTAGGGCATCAGTTACATGTTTAGATTCTGTAAAGCTAACACCAGCATGTTTTTCAGTTCCCATCGCAACACAATAAACTGAGTTTTGATCCATCTCTCTTGGGCTAGCAATATCTCTTAGAACGCAAGTTCGTTGAAACATATGAATATGCTCACACTTATCGGCGATTCTTGCCATGTCGTATAAATCTTGACTCTCAGACTCTCTGTATTCATTGTTTTCAGGATCAGCAATAAGAACTGCAGCACCAGCAGTTGAAAAATGAACTCTAGATCCACTGAGATCTAAATCATGTTTTGGCGATTGACCAAAAAGCGTTAGATTACGTTGCGAAAGATTGATTGCCTTGTCAACAATTTCTTTGGACATTCGTAACCTTCCATCGTCTCCAAGTGTTGCTCCAAAAGCGACACAGGTTTCAATACAATGGGGAGTTGCATCACCAAATCCAACCTCTTCAAGAATTCTATAGATATTGGCTTCAATATCCCGAACCTGTTTGTCACTTAAGGGTTTGTATCTGCCACCTATTTCACCTGCATTGACAGGTTTTTCTTCTTCTTTTAGTGGCGCATTTCTTAGAGCAATTCTAGCTTCTCTTCCACCTGATTTTCGTCTAGTCATGTTCGTAGATTGAGTTTATGTATAAACTGCATTTTGATACGAAATTTAATCACTGTCAACTGTTTTTTTACAGCTGTAAGTTAGAGAAAATATGGAATAAAATTTACAGAGAAACTAGAAGAAAATTAAACGTCTTTTCCACTCTCAAAATTGAACTGAGCGCCCTTTCTAATGCCAGATGGCCATCTCGAGGTAATCGTTTTAAGCTGCGTATAAAACCTTACGCCTTCCATCCCATGAATGGATGAGCCGCCAAAAAGAGATCTCTTCCAACCACCAAAACTATGCATTGCAACAGGAACAGGGATGGGTATGTTAACGCCAACCATGCCCACTTTCACATTCGTTGTAAAGTGCCTAGCAGTATCACCATCCCTTGTAAAAATGGCTGTACCATTACCATACTCATGGTCATTGACCAGCTTCAGCGCTTCATCATAACTTGAGACTCTAACCACAGAGAGGACAGGACCAAAGATTTCATCAGTGTAGATTGACATATCTGAGGTGACATTGTCAAATAGACATCCGCCTACAAAGAAGCCATCTCTTTCTGTCTCAGATCTTCCATCCACTTTAAGATCGGCTCCAGCCTTAAGTCCAGCATCAATATAAGAGACAATCTTTTCCTGACTTTCTTTGGAGACGACTGGACCCATCTCAACACCAGGCTCATCGTAAGCGCCAATTTTTAGTGACTTAACTTTAGGCGTCAGTGACTCAATCAGCTGATCTGCTGTCTCATCTCCGACTGCAACCACAACAGAGATGGCCATACACCTTTCACCTGCAGAGCCATAGGCTGCTCCAATGATTGCATCACTGCTTTGATCAAGATCAGCATCGGG
>Ga0228674_1000674_pt1 | contig 22434 bp, 28 predicted proteins | sample 1D_rmetaG_FD_189054 | JGI IMG/M metagenome (GOLD analysis project Ga0228674, IMG submission 189054) | Seawater microbial communities from Monterey Bay, California, United States - 1D_r | ecosystem: Environmental > Aquatic > Marine > Coastal | place: USA: California | collected 2016-09-26
CCTAGATGTAACGGCTAGTTTTGTACCTTACCTTAACCCTAGATAGTCGTAACCCTAGGTTTGGTGCGTTACCTTAAGATGAGCTGGGCCTAACCCTAGCGCGGGCACCCGCCCGTAACCCTAACGGCTATATCAGAAGATTGACACTTTCAGTTTTCATGACGCGATCGGGAAGCGGTTCATACAATAAATCACAGTCAAGTGCGACACGAGCAGGAAAAACCAAAAATCATCAACTGACCCCACGCTTCCCTACCTTTTTACAGACATGAACCATCTTCCTATGAATTTCTTCGTTGAGGAAGATGTTGTTCCACATCCATCAAAGCAGTTCGACGATCCTCATCATTTGACTGTCAGCCAAAAAAACATTTGTTTTGGGAGGACACGGTCAGAAAGCAAGGTCGGTGTCGAATTTGTCGGGAACAACAATCCAAATTGGGTTTTTGTCGCTCACAAGGATGGCTTTGACCTCTGGGAGCAGCGCAATCCGCGATGTGCTCAGGAGAAGAAATACTGTAGCCCAGGCATTCACCCGCAGTAAAATCTCTTTTTCCTTCATACAAAATTTGTACGAAAAAAATTAACCAAAGTCTCAAATATGAATTCTATCTTGTGGCTGTGCTTGATATATAAGCAATTCTGTCATTCAGCGGGGAGAAGAGATAGTCAGCATGCCCCACTGACAAAAACGTTACAGACAAGACCAAGGTTCAAATCCAGCAAAAAACAACAACAACCGCAACAACATCAGCCTCACCGTACCAGGAGTGTACCATGAGCAACAAAGCCATGACCCTTGATGATTTCGAGGCGATGGCGCAGCGTTGCAGCAGCACGTCGCACGAGACAGTCAAGGCATATTCTAATCCTGACCTTCTCCAGGAGCGACAGTGGCAGCTGCATCAGGCATATGAGGAGTTGGGAGAAAAGCAGGACCTGCTCAAATCTAGCCTCCTCATCTTCGACGACGCTTCTCATATTCCTCTCATAAGAACCATTGAGGACGAGATTCAAGTTCTTAAAGAGCGCATCGCCAAGATGAGTAAAGAGCTCCTAACAGCACACCGTCCGGGATACAACACGCTGGATACTGTATTCCTAAAGGAGCTTCACCAACAACAACAACAAGAAGAACAAAAGCTCGCAGCATCGAAGAGAGGAGAGACCGAGCTTGGATACAAGTTTATCAAGACGAACAACAGCGATAGCACTGGCCCAGTTATCTACAGATTTGTACACAAGCCCAGCCTGTTTAGACTTTCCAAAGCTCAGAAGCGCTGCATGCAGGCCGGCACGCCGATCTACCCAGTACCACGACGCGTCAGCATACTAGATTATGGCTCTTTCAAACTCGGATGCATTGCTAACCATAGCACCAATACGATATATTTGGAGCAAGCAGGGCTTACTGATAGTAGTATGTGGGTTGCCGGCTGGTTGGACAGTGCTCTCCTTGATGTAGGGACTTTAATTCAGTAGTTTACACCAAACTTTCACCACTTGAGAACCCTTTTTCCTCTTCCGAGTCGTCGTCGTATCCTTGTCTTACGATTTGCCTTTCTCTGTATATCATCCGACGCCGCTGCGTCGCCATGAGGTCACAGTACGAAGTGAACAGCTTATCTCGTAAAAACTCATATGCCATGAGCACCACCTCTTGCTGCGTGACATCAGATAGGTAACGCCCATAAGCACTTATATCGTACGACATGAGCATGTAGCGGCGAAAGAAGGTTTCGATCTGATACGTCGGAATTCGAAGTTGGTGCGTCGGAACTTGATGCGATCGAGAAGCTCGGACATGCCGCATAGCTTTATCTAAAGCCTGAGTGCTATCGTTGTGCGAGAGATAGCATTCTGCTAGGGCCATCACCGTAAGAGGCTTCACTTCTTCTACAATTCCAAAACTTGTCTGGACTTGTGCTGTCGCCCTCACCAAAAGGAGGCGCTGTGGTCTGGTGAAGGTAAGGGTGCTGAAGAGAGAAGTGGTCATTAGGGCAGTTGTCGAAAAGAGAGCGGCGAGCCTTAGATGTTTTTTTGTGGAATAGTGAGATTTCCATCGACGGGCAGAGACAGACAAAGGAAGCCGACACGAACGCGAAAAGAACCGATACGGAACCATCACGGAACGTTCTTGTTCAGGTGTCGGTCATCAATCCTTCTCAATCCTCATTTACTCTTCTCGATCACAAAAAAACCTTTCAAGATCAATAAATCTGATCTTCTCCTATCTTCATCATAGGTCTCTTTTTGTCAAACCTGCTGCCAGATGTCATCCACCGCCAAGACCGTCGCCGTGCAGACGCAACAAGGCAAGAAACGGAAGGTAACCATGGACAGCGGCAACTGGAATATGGACCAGCTGCAGGCAGGACTCTCCTCCGAAGTGACAACTACCAAACCCCAGGCAACCAGCGTCCCGAGGCCTGGACTCAGTCAACAGGTCATCCACAAGCAAGTCGGTGCCACTCGCTTCGTCTTCGGGCTGAAGAACAGGCTGAAGATCATGGCCGCTTATCCCGACGCCACGAAGATCACAGTCATTGTGAAGGTTTCCAAGGAACAGACGGAGAACATCATTACATTGCTCTCTACAGCCGTGTGTGAGATTCATGGCGCTCCTTCATCTTGGGATAGCGAGGAGCGGGAATCGTTCTTTTCTCGCACAGTCAAGGACGACCAGCTACGTCTCATCGTGAGGAAGGGTAACTTTACTCGCGGCCCTCGCGAGGGGCAGCCGCGTGTGGCCATCACAGACAAGAAGGATCAGCCGCTCTCCACCGAAGCCTTAACGCGCAGTACCGAGATTCTTGCTGCCGCGCGTGTAGAGGTGTGGCACGACGAGCAGTCCGCTACTTCATCCTTTAAGAAGGGAGGTGGGCGTCCTACGGTAAAGCTTATCGTCACCCACATACAGATCACGAAGAAGGCTCCCGCCGCTCGTGAGGAGACGATGAGCTCCATCCTTGCGTCTCTTTCGTAGAATGAAATAAACTCGATTTCAATTCAATTATAGCTGCTACGATGCCCACCTTTGATAAGTATGCGATTTCGTCTTTTACTCACTGGAAGAAGAACCTGAGCCCCCAGTCTCAAAACAGCCAACAGCAAAAAAAAGCTAGCAAAAAAAAGCAAAACCAAAGTTTCGATTCCCGCCTCCGACATGTCTCTTCGTCGTTCGCAGAGGAAGGCCTCTCACTTTGCTTCGATGCGGCTCGCGTCGCATTATGCAGTGATGCCGCGCCGCTGCACTAGATTTGTGCGTGCGCATTTAAGACTCGACAGCACGTATACGAAATACGTCGCGTACGTAGGAGAAGAGCCCTTCCTAACCTTTGCGATGCGGCACGAAGGAAAGATTGTCGTTGTCCCTTACGGATACTCCCCAACCTACAACCGCAGAGGACTCATGCGAGCAGATGACGGCGAATGGGGTTACGGTCAATGGGTTACGACGTTCAAGAGTAACGGCCATCACGATATGCGTGGGCCAGTAGAGCTTATGACGTCTGGATATGCCATCTTCCTGAGCACAGGCACGTATGAGTACGATCCGAGCGGGTTGCTATTAGAGGAGGGAGATGTACTTGTATAAAAGACGATTGTCTTTTTGTCTCGTTCTATACTTCTTCTCGGAGCGTTCTGTATCGCTTCTGCGCGCGTTCGAGGAAGCGTTTCGGAACCCACGCCTGGCCATCGGCGAGAAGAGGCGGTACGACTGGGAAGAGCCACTTTAAAATACAAAAATGCCTCCAAAAGGCAAGGGAAAGGGAAAGGGGAAGACCCGCCGAAGGAGCGACGCTCAGGCTCGTACGCAGCGAGCAAGGCGAGCCCGCATCCAGAGGGGAAGAAGAAGAGGGGATCGACCAAGGTCTGTGCAAGACTTCCTCAACCGAGCCCAGGAACAGGGCGTCCCCATCTTTGACCCTAGCGATGTAGACACTGAAGATGAAGAAGAGGAAGAAGAAGAGGATGAAGAATCCGAGTACTATCCATATACGCGAATGAGGGCCGATCGAGAGAGACAGAGAGTGGAACGGCTATTTGCAGTGGTAAATGAAATCGATTACTCGGCTATTCCACTACAGCAGCGGCGGCTGCAGCTACCGTCTGACCTTTCTTCATCTTCGTCCTCCTCTTCTTCATCGTCGTCTTCGTCGTCGTCTTCGTCATCCTCCTCGATCGTCGCGCGAGACCGTGACGATCTCCGACGTGGGGTAATGGGCAACGCTTGGATTAGGGAGCAAGGGAGATTGCTGCAATTTCTCGAGATGGAAAAACGAGTGTCACGCCCACAACCTCGGTCTCATTCGATACAGCTGCCAAAAGGTTCAAGTTACAACCTTTTGAAATCGCTAGCGAAAAACATCGTTCGCACCATGGGCGAAGCCAGTGTGTTATTGGATTCGGGGGACCGCATTGTCACTCTGAATCGGTCAAATTTGAGGCTATTTCTCAAAGAGGCCAGCGGAGTAATGACGATGCGCAGGGGCGGATGGGTCGGGGGTTCTAACGTGCTGTTGGCGCATTCGCTATTAGGAGACAGACGACAGGCGTCCGTGCTCACGGTGACAATTCCCGGAGCACGACCAAACCAACGACAAGGAGGCAGTTTTTGGGGTTACCTACTCGCACGGCTGCCTATGTTTTCACAGAGCCTACAACTAGAGCTCGGTTCACTAGGGCTGAGACCCGGCCCAACTCTTCGCGAGGAGCACTACAGCTTGAGCTGCATCATGATCGCAGTTTCGTTAGGCAAGTTTCTAATTGTATTTATGTTGATGTACCTAGACTCTAGCATAATTCTAACATGTAAGAAAATGACAGCCTACGAAGGGACCTTGTCGCCGCTAGGTGGTATCGACTCTTGCTGTCGTCGGTTTTTTCAGCGTTTTCCGTTCGCGCGTGCGGTCTGCGTCGATCACTGTCGGAATTCACGATTTCCCAAGAGCAAGCTCACTGCGTTAGCAAACGCCATCAGCCGCAGTCTGAAACATGGGAGAAGATGCATTATACGTGTCACCTATCGTACTGGTCAAGGGGGGATACGAAAGACAAGAGAACATCCGCCTGGTATGATATATACCAACCATCATGTTACGAAAGCTTTGGAGAGCTCAGCGTGTCTTCCACATGACGTGTGCCGCCACATTTCAACGTTCAACAAGGTGGAGGAAAATCTTGTACTTCCTATTGGGTTGCTCCGGAACCACTTTTTTGCTCTTCTACCTGTCCGCATTTCCAAATTCAGCTTACGGAATTGGTGGAGCGTGGTTGGGCATGCGTTTCACAACAACAGGTCATCTCAGTTCTCTGTTCGGAACACCTATCAGGACTATTTCGACGATGTAGACGGAAACGAGTCAGATGGGGAGGGCCCCGGTCATCGCCGAGCGTACGTCAATTATAGCTGGCAATATGTAGTGCAAAAAACGGTCAACGCGAGGGGCGATACACGATGGCGATGCAACGAACGGAGGAAGGCCGACTCGTACACGGTATTGCAGACATTTCTCGATTTGCAATCGACGCATGCCCTCATGGTACCGTGTAACTCTTTGGCACTGTCTCAGCGACTGCCGGCTAGTCTACAGACCGAACACCATGCCTTTGACGTTTGCGCGGCGGCAATGTCAATTTGTCCTGAAAACTGGACCCCTATTTTAGCAGGCAAGAAAGGCATACAGGAGAGGAAGATATCTACGACTTGCATCAAGCAAGAGCTTACCTCGCGGGAGGAGGCTAGGGAGCACTTGTTGAAGAAAAGACGCTTCGGATACAAGAAGAAGAGCGGGAACGCGAAAATGACACGCCGTTACTGGGCTTTTGACTCGGAGACCCGCGGCAGCGACGTGGTTCCTTACGTAATCGCCTGCTGCCAAATTACAAAATCAGACATGGAGAATCGCGACGCCGCACGTCAAATCGACACCAGCAGCTGTGTCTCCTTCATGGGCGAGAGTGTGGGACAAAGGTTCATTCAGTACATTGCGGGATGCCTGTCAACGAAAGAGGAAGCCTGTGTCTACGCACATAATGCCAGCTTCGATATCAGGAGTTGTCTGTTACAGCTACGAGGGGTGCAGTACTCGCAAGTCATATTCCGCGGCGCGAGTCAGAATATCATCTCTATCAACCTTACCTATAACGGCAAGTTGATTATAGTAAGGGACAGTTACTGCCACTTATCTGCTAGTCTCCGGGATTGCGGGCGTAGCTATGGTCTAGGAGGAGTGGTGAAGGAGGTCATGCCATTTTGGTTACTGGAGGAAAGTGACGCTTATGGTCGAGTTAGCTGCTCGAAGGCGCGGCTGTTGGAGATGATGCCACAAGCCGACGTTGATCAGTTTTTGCAAAATCTGATTCGCTGGGGCTGTGTTTTGTCACAACACGGCGAAGAGTACAAGCTCGACTTGTACAAGTATAGCTTGGCTTACTGCAAAATCGACGTGATTGTGCTGATACGGAGCCTCATGAAGTACAGGCAAACGATGCTCGATTTGACTTCTATCGACGCTCTCGAGGTTTTGACGTGTACCAGCCTCGGTCATCGCTTCATGCTGGAGCAAGGGACTTACCTTGGTGCCTACCAACTTGACGCCCCGCAGCGAAAAATGGTGAGTTGTTCACTATTTGTACTAGTGTCATACGAACTTTATACTAAATGAAAAAATGTAGGTCGAAATGTCCTTGGTCGGGGGTAGAACCACGACAAGCGTTGGACTTGACAACAAGGAACAGCGCCACGAGATCTGCGCGCTGCGCTCGCTTCCTGCTTTTTTGACTATGGCAGATAGAGACGAGCTTACAGTGGAAGGGAAGCTCTCAACCTTTTGTGATGAGGACAAGCTGATCGCCGACGTGGTAGGTTGTTCACCATTTGTAATAGTGTCGTACGAACTTTATACTAAAGAAGAAAATGTAGGATCAAAACAGCTGCTACCCACAAGCTTGGGTGGACGCTTGTGAGGTCGGGGTCCCAAAAGGTATACCGGAGGGGCTACAAGCGACGACCCTGACCCATTTGCGACGATACCGTCACTATTTCGCACTGGTGAAGATCGAAAGTGTCGGCTCTGCTTCCTGCCTTCCCGTCATGAGTGCCAAGGACAAGCAGGGCACGCGTCGCTGGCGTAGTGACTTGCAAGGGACGTACCATGTGATGAACATGATCGATATCTCAAACTGCGAGATGTTTCACGGCGTTGTGTTCGCGGAGCAGGTGCTGTATGCTCTGGTGTGGACCAAAAACGTTTGCGAATTCAATTCAGGCAGACTCATTCAGTCGCTGTACAAAAGGCGGAAACAGGTGAAAAAGACAAATCCGGCAGAGGCCAACTGTCTGAAGGTGAGTTTCGGGCAAAGCGAGGTATAACCCTAATCGCAAGAGGAATGAGACTCACGAGACTTTGTCCGCACGCCGCAACAAAAGTTAATCCTCAATTCGATCTACGGCCGCACTATTATGCGTAGTCCTACGTGGCAAGCAGAGCTGGTGACGATGACGGAGCGCGCGCTATATGAAAAACTTAGCGCGGGCCACAACAATCTGCTGATGGTACAGCGCATAGGGTCTAACGGGTACAAAAACCGGCAGCAGGTGTATACGTATTTCATCAAGAGGTCTACGCGAACAGATACATTTTCTAATATTGCGTACTGGGGCAGCTTCATCTTATCGCTGTCGAAACGCAACATGCAGAGACCCATTTTCACGCTGGAGAAACACTGCATCGCACCAGTAGCCTACTACACCGACACGGACAGTTTCTTCATGTTAGAAAAGAACGTGAAGTACATCAAGGAAGAGCACATGGGAGACGAATTGGGTGCTTTTTCCTCCGACATCAAGGTTCCGAGCTCCCTTTGCAAAAAAGGAATCAAGATTACACGTTCGCCGACGATCTGCTATGCCATATTCGCCTCCAAGAAAGTGTATTTGAACATAATTGGAACGGAATACGAAACCGAGGAAGGAGGTGCGAGGTTCACGCGATTTACGGTAGTGACGAAGATGAAGGGCATTCCGACAGAGAGCATTGTACAGGCCGCAAAACGTTTCGGCCCAGGTTTAAGGGGTATTTGCAGGCTGTACCAGACATTGATCGCTGGGAAAGCGGTCGTTTTCGATCTGTGCGCTGGAACGGCTTTGGGCACGAAGCTGCAAGTTGATCAGGGGAACCAGCGTTATAAGACGGTGTCGGAGTTCACGAGAACTGTCCGTTGTTAGGTATAAATAACTATGTATGTCATAAAAACATACACCAGACGCAAGGCGCGGACTCTACGGGTAAAAGTAGAGCCGAGCACACGGAAAAACAAAAAGGTGAAAGTGACCACAAGAGAGGGAAAAGTCTTTCATATAGGACACACAGATTACACAGATTATGCCAGTTTATTGGCTGCTGCTGGACGTTCTGTGGGAAAACGCAATCTGGCAGAGGCGAGAAGGAGAAAGTACAGATCACGCCATCGAAAGAGTAGCACCCGTCCCAATACGGCAGGGTATTACGCTTACAACCTGTTATGGTAGTATCACGAGAGGCGTCTCCTCTTCGACCCGACACGCACTTCGCTGCCGCTGAAAATGTTTACGAGCGTGCTGTCCACATTGGCCAAGTGTTCTGCGAGAGCTTTCGTTTTGGACTCCTCCACGGAGAGTCGTTCCTCCAAGCGCTGCACGGCACAGGTGAGCACCGCTATCAGCTCGTTATATCTCAAACTGAACTTGGACTCAGTTGTCGTATCCATCCCGCCTACATCTGAGTTTGTACGTTGCTGTCCTGGCGTAAAGCAAAGCAGGGCAAAATCTGATTTTTCGTCGTCGCTTTGTGTATCGCCCATCACGTTGAGCGCATTGGATTTGACTTCTTGCGCAATAAAGCCCCAGTGTTTGCGCTGGCTCTTCCCGTTTTTCATCTTGTACTGACGGGGTGTTAAAGCTTTGACGAAATCGAGACATTGCTCCTTGTTTAGCGTCTCCACGTTTGTTTTCGATCTCCTATCACTAGTGACGATAGGCTGGTTATCTAGATACACATCTGTTGTTTTCTTATTTTGTTAGATCTTTCATACGACGCTGGTACAGATGCGTACACCGTAGTAAGAAACTCACCCTGGTATCGATACGATGACACTCCTAGATCGTATGCGCCGTCGACGAGAGGCCAGATACCTCGGTTTTTCCAACTTCCGTCGTAGCTGACGCCAGCCATCTCGTGACGCCCAGCCGAAAAGGTATATCCCGACTGGCTGGTCAGTGCTGACACGTACTTGGTAATGCGATATCCACCCTCGGCTCGGTACGAGCTGTGGTCAGCGAACTCCGCTATTTCGTGGATGGGTTCACACGGGTTTCCGCTATATGTGCCCTGAGACGATATGGTACTCGGAAACTGAGAGCCCGTCGCCCGGAGGTAGAGGAGCATGTTACTTGACTGCATCTCTACGTCTCCCTCTACGCTCAGATTCACACCCGCGTTGAGTATGCTTGCCCGATTCACCAGAAGCGTGTCGTTGGTGATCCTGACGGCGGGCACGGCGGACGATGCGGAGATGCCGACAAACGATCCGTTTGCTTGGATAGAGTCGGTGAATACAGTAGATGTCGCGGAGACATTGGCTGCTTGAACGGCGCCAGCAACAGTCGCAGACGCTGCAGTGACAGCACCCGCAGCAGTAACACTTGCTCCGCTCACTGCGCCAGAAGCACTGAGAGACGCAGCGGAAACACCCGCTGTAAAGACTCCAGAGTTAGAGTTTACCTGGCCATTGGTCGAAATGTCGCCTGAGGAGGAAATGCTGCTAGAATTGACAGCGCCAGTGTTCACAGAGCCCGCAGTGACCGACCCTGTCACGCTGAGACTCGTCGGCATTTCGACAGTGGTGACACCACCGCTAGACGGTGTCCTAAACTGTAGCGGGGTTACATAACTCGTACCGTTGTACGCCTGTATCGTATTCACCCAAGGGTATGATACGACCTGGGACATTGCCGGCAGTTTAAAAGCCCCAGCCGTAAACTCAGAAGCACCTAGCGTAGTAAATGTTCCAGCAGCAGGCGTAGTTGCGCCTATCGTCGTGGCGTTGACAGATCCAGACGCGATCGTCACCGCACCGCTGTGCTCGACAGCCGTCGGGAAGAGCACCTTGTTTGCGCTGGCATCCCATTGCTGAAACAGCGTCCCGTCCCCGGTGAAGGTCACATCACTGTTGTTATTGACAGTGATGTTTGAGTTCCCGTCTTGTATGGTATCGGCCAGAGGTATACTGGCAAAACTAATGTTGCCTGTACCCGTCCCATCTGTAGTGACCACCTGCCCTGCAGTGCCTTGTGATCCCGCAATACTAAGTGTTTCCGTCAGGTTGAGATTGGTTATTTCTGCCGTTGTCTCGACCTTCGCAGTAGTGAAGACCCCCGTCGCAGGGGTGGTTGCCCCGATGGTTGATCCCTCGATAGTAGAACTCGATATCTCGGCATTTGTGAGCGCCACGTGACCGTTGCTCCCCGTTGTACCGGTGGCGTCGTTCTTCAAATCCGCCGACAAAGCTTCTCCTCCGAGTAACGTCCAAATCCTGTGCAGCTCTACGTACAATGAAGAATATACGGTGCTACTTGTGATCGACACTGCAGTAAATGCGCCTGTGGCAATACCAGTCAACGCATTACCCTGAAAGTTGATCGTGTTCGGACCAAAGGTCATCATGTTTTCATCCGACCCTCGTAGTTTCAGTTTTTGGCAGCGCAAGGTCTCCATATCGACAAACTCCGCATCGGTAAACGTGACACCGACTTGATGGTCGACAGAAAACTCTACAGTGGGCACATCGGTAAAGTTATTCTTGCGTAAGACAATTTGGTCTCCGTCGAGAAACGTTTTGTGTGGGGCAGACGTCGGGAGCGACCCATCTGTTTCGAATTGCGACATTGCCTAATATTTTGTGACGTATAAAAAACAGACAAACAAGAAAGCAAAAAATGTTCTTATCACGTAGAGATCGACTGCATAATCCGGCCGTTGTTTGGCTGGATCTGCAGGAGCTCTGTTGAGGTTTATTTGTTAGTTCGTTCGATACGTTGAGGTATAGATACATAGAGGAAGGAAACTTACCGTGCTGCTCATGTGTGACCTGAAAGATGGCCCCAGTCGCGGGGATAAGAGAATCCTTATACGTAACAGAGATCTGCGGCGATGCGATCTCTCGCCACGAAATACCACCTGCATAGCCTGCCGACTTGAGGACCGTCCAATCGATCGTCAGAATATGACGAATGCCGCCCGCAGGATCCGAGACATGAGCAGGAGACTTATATATGGCACATCCCCACAGTGCTGCGAGGTCCTGGGTATCAAAGGTCAACAATTGACGACCCGACCCGTTAATTGTAATCGTCTTGAACGGCAGGTTCTGGCTGACGCTAACTGCATCAGTATTGCTGATAGTCCGCGTAGTCAGATGGGTCTTCTTCACGACGCCCTTGCAATGAATGTCGCATACAGCTGATACCGCGTTCTCGGCAACAGCAACAGGGGCCTCGTCAAAGCTGGACGAGTTGAGCAGAACCAGGGTGGAATCGCGACCGTAGTTGGCAGTCAGGAGACTCTTCCGGTCGCTCTCGCTAAGTACCTGTCGTTTTGTTACATGTTAAAATCTTGGTAGAGCGTAGTTATGGCGTAGTTACATGAGAAGAAAAACTAACCTCAAAATTGCAGAGGAGGTCACAGCCAGCTGACATGTTAAGGCCGGCCGCGGCGGATAGCGCCGTACTCTTTCCGAACTTGATTCGGACCTATTGTTTTCTTCTGTGTCAGATATGTGATACAGACAAATAAACGCAGGAAGAAAAAACTAACCTCTAGCCTTTCTACGAAATGGGTGTCCCACCTCTGGTTGGGTGGTGACATAAGACCCGAAATGTCACCGAGCCACGGGATGTAGACGTACTTGTTGTCACTGCTAAACTGATCAGCATCCTGGTCTCCGTAAGCATTAGAACCACTGCCGGCGTTAGGAAGGCCACCGGCGAGCAGGTTCTGGCAGACGTCCGACCCATACTCGAGCATCTTAGCCATCATGACGTCCCTGGTGATGCGACACAACACCTATTTTCACGTGTAAGATGTTGGTACATAAGTAGAAAACAGGGAAAAAACTTACCTTATTCTGGGAGGCGATCTCGATGTAATCGCACATCTGCAAGGAGGCGTAGGAATTCGCCACACGAGCTCCCGCATCATCGCTGAGCTTCACCCGAACAAACATGCTCTTTAGTAGCCCGTAGTTTGGGATCTCGAAGCGGACGATAGAGTTGAACGCCGCCGTGTTCCCGATCGGGGCCACGGTGACACGTTCCGGCGCAGTAGTAGGCGTCGCCGTGGTCTGCCATTTTGACGTGGAAGATGTTGGTATAGTGCTGATACAAAGACATGAAAGAAGGAAAAACTCACCTTGTAGTGGAAGAGGTCGGTAGTTTGCGACCCCCTTGCCACCTTGACAAGGGCACTGTTTGCGGCACTCTGGAGAAAGACGTTCATGCTGGCAAGGCAAGTTTTTGACTTTTATTCCTTTTAATGCGTCAAAATGCTTTTAAAAAATGATATTTATCCGATCTCCATCAGATAAAGATCCTCTTCAGACGGCATCTCCACTACACCAAGCACTTGAGCGAGCCCGTGGCGCCGATGGGGTTCATACCCTCTGCTTTTCTCGATGCTCTTTTCGCGTGCAATGGCGGCTGCGCGTAAGACGTACACCGCTGCGAGATCGACTGCCTCGCGAGTCTCGCCGAGGAGTTTCGCCATTTCCCCTCGAACTTCCGCGTACCGAGCAGCATGATCGCGACGGACCATCCTTAAATGCTCAGCCCTTTCTTCGGCGGTGTGAAGCTCCGCCAACTTTCGCGACATCAGTTCCGCATGTCGTCGCGCGAGTTCGCGGTCAGCGGCCGCAAATTTCTCCTCAAAGTCTTCATCATCCGGGATTCGGATCACCGGCTGTTCTTCGACGGCTGCCGCTTTATTCACCTCTTTTGCAATCTGGCGGATTTCTTTGACCGCCGTGTTCTCACGCGTAGCAAACCTATGTCTCGCGTTCACGTACTTAAACAGATTTAGCGACCCTCCCTGCAGAACATCGTCTACTCGGGTACGTGACGAAGAAGAAGCAGCCATCTTGCTATTTATTTGTGTCACATCAAAGCTCGTCGTCGGTCTCCTCGAAAAAATCAACATCGCTATCTATGTAACCATCGTCGTCTGTGTCATATATGGCCAAAAACTCCTCTCGTGACAGCAGCCTGTTGTTTTCTTGTGTCAGATACATGGTACGACATAAATACAGATAAAGAAACGCAGGAAGAAAAACTAACCCGCTGTTATCTTTGTCAGCTGCCATAAAGTCAGCAACGTAGTGCCGAACTAAAGCTTCTTCATCCGGATCAGAGAACAGAGAGGTAGACGCCGCAGCGCTAGAGAAACAGACCCTGGAATAATGTCCGAAAGGGGAAGTCCCAAAACCGGGCTTGACCTCGTGCAATGGAATCTCCAGTGGTCGACTGATGAAGAGGTTCTCCGCAGCTCCCATGTATAGATGTCTCGCGTGCTGGTCCATACTAAATTTCCCCTTCATTAGTTCTCCAGCAAAGTGCTGCCTGTCGCCGATCATATCGGCGTAGCTGCGGCCTTCATCTTCGAAAACTCTAGCCCGCAGAAGGAACCGATAACCAGGGAGAATGTTAGCGAGCACTATACCATCTCCCCGATTCACCATCCGCCAAGATCGACTTCCGATGAGAAGTGATACTGCACCGTGCGCATCCTTGTGAAAAACGCGAGGCTGTCCTAGCGTGATCAAGCCGCCCGAAAAGTAGGGGTGAAATGAGGAGCTGACGGCGCAGAGCGCAGCCATAGCACCTCCGAGACTATGCCCGCAGATATAATGACGCGTAATGCGTCCGCCATATCGTTCATTGACCTGGGAGACTACGTCGAGGAGCGGTTGTTCAATGCTTTCAAACGCACGTTTGAAGCCTCCGTGAACGTAGATTTGTCCCTCTGGCGTGTTGAACGGTTTCCAGTCACCTTGCACGTCGCTCATCAAATTGACGCGGACGCCACGCTTGTGGTAAAAATCAGTGCCTCGAAATACGATAAAACAAGCTCCAGCCGATGGGCTAGTGTAGACGCGAGCCATGATATGCGTTTCCTTGTTTTCCACGGTTACTTCCTCGAAATCCAGCAGCTGGTTATTGGAGTCTCCCGTCATAAAAGTAGCAAACGGACCCGTCTCGGCCGCGTCGGTGTATACGATAGAGCAGAGCGTCGTACAGACATTGGCAATAGCAGTAGGGAACGAGCTCCAATTGTCGTCTTCTGCAGCTTTGAGTGTAGTCGGGTCGGTCAGGTGTGTACCGAGGTACTCGTTCTGAACACTGCGAAATTCCTCCGTCATCTGTTGAAGAAAATGCTGCTCGTTCTCGTTCCACCGCTTCTGGCTCCCAGCCATTCGAATGGCATGATCAGCCACAACATCATCCTTGATGAGGAGGCTGTGGTAATGCGAATTGCAAAGATGCTCGTACTGAACGTGGTACTTTTCCTGCCGTGTCTGTTGTTTTCTTGTTTTAGATATTTTTCATACAACGTAGGTACAGATACCAAAACTTTCGTAAGAAAACTTACCATGGCCGTAGCATCACTTCCATCCCCAGCTTCGTTAAAGTAGAGCAGAATACTTGCGTGCGGTATGTGTTCGTACTCGTCTTCTCCGAGAACGACGCGACTGTATGCTTCGTACAGTTTGTTTCGCATATCTATACCTTCGTTGAGCTTTCTCACGTTTTGCAGCGCGATACTTCTCAGATCCACCTTGCCCTTCGACGCAACACCGACGTCCACGACGCTGACATATGTCGATTTATTACCGCTCTTAAAAAACAGCCACGGGTCCGGATCTTCCGTCCACAGCTTGATTTTTTCCTCGGTTGTTCTCGTTTGACCGAGCCTTTCACGGAATCTGTCTCTACGTCCATCGTGTTCCTCTCTCTTGCGCGCAGCATCAGCGAGTGCGAGCCCCACCTGCACGGCGGCAACGGTGAGTCCGACGACAATTGATAATGCTCCTAGCCATGTAAAGGATAACATTGCAGCGCTGCCCGCGGCCGCGCCAGTAGCTACTGCGGCTCCTCCCGCCGCCGCAGCACCGCCGGCAATAGCCGCATCGGCAAGAAGCTCGCCTCCGACAACGAGACCGGCCTCGCCTACCACCTCGAGAGCAGTTGTGACACCCGCTTCACCGGCGACTTCGACTGCAAGACTGCTCAACGTCTCCGCTGCTGTCTCAGCGAACACTTCTCCTGCACTCTCTACAAGTGCTTCCCCTATGCCTTCTCCGACGGCTTCGCCTACAGCCTCTCCCGCAACTTCTCCAGCGGCCTCTCCAGCAGCCTCTCCCGCGGCCTCCTTGGCTACCTCGCGCACCGCACCCAGAGCAAAACTCCGAAACGCGGAGTACCCGATGCTCCCGCCAGTGCTTGACAGTGACACGCCCAGATTGACGTTCCCTGCTGTCGTGCTGTCCACGCCTTGCCCTATCAGTATACGCTCAGTGACCAAACCCAGAATACCGCCCACGTTGGCCTGTACCGCGCTTCCTAAAGTGGCCGCCAAACCAGCTGCATCTGTACCAAACTGAGCCGCCGTCTTCGTAATCACCTGTTGTTTTCTTGTTTTAGATATTTTTCATACAACGTAGGTACAGATACCAATACTTTCGTAAGAAAACTTACCAATCCTGCAATACCTTCAGTGGCGTTTGCCATAACGGTGTCAGCTGCAAGGAAGCCTTTGTAAAACCCGTTCAAGTTGCTGATGACTGCAGGCAGACTGCTCGCCGCAGCGCCTTCAATGACCGCTTCTCCTACATATTCAGCAGCGTTGGTGGCGATCGCGTTTGACACTGATTTGCCAGCTACACGCGCCAACAACGGCGTGTTCTCCTCCATGACTTTCAGCAATTCCTCCTGACCCTTCTTGATAACCGCAGGGCCGAGAGCAGCAATGGCTTCCTCTGACGGAGTTACCATCGCGTTCAACAGTTTGTCTCGAAGGTCGTTTCCCACAAGTCTCGAGATCGTAGAGGTGCTATTCGCCAATCCGCTATATTGTGCAACCCAAGGTCCAGGGTTGCTTAGAATCGCAGCCATTGTCGTCACCGAATTTCGCGCAGGTAGCGGTAGAAGCTTCACCCCTCCGCCAATAATGGCATCCGCTTTACTCAAAAACTTGACACACTGCCTCCCGGCTCCTTTCCCCATAATCACCTCGATCTCTGCTACTGTAATTGCCTCCTTCCTCGCGAAGATGGCAATGAACCCTCGGAAGAAGGAGACTGCGTCTCCTCTCACTGCTGCGTCCGCAATGCCCGCGGAGAGTACAATGGCATTGTGAATGTTGGTTTTGTTTCCAACTACGAACGAGAAAATGTCACGAATTGCAGTGTAAGGCGAGGTTGAGTTGTGGATCCGCTTCAATTTGCCCCCCATAATCTTTGCATTGGCTTCAGCAAATCGCTCAATAGACATTTTCTGCAAGTTATCAGCCATCGCGTGAAATTCCTCATCCCCCATAGGGGGCGGTGAGGATATGTCAAATTCAGACATTTTGTCTATTAATTTATGTACGCAAAGTAGTATGTGATGCAGCAGCGTGATCCGTCTCACGGTACACGTAATCCCGAACGCGCAGAGGGGCTGCCTCGAGTTGGTCCTTGTTCTTCGCATGTCGCATACCGTCATCTCCCCCCTGCGTTTCTTCCCCTGCAGCCGCCTTCCCTAGAGCCTCTCGAATCGGGTTCCAGTTTACTGCGTAGCGCTGCTGGCTGAGTTCGCTTTTCTCCTGCTTCCTCTTTCCCCTTGTCGCATGAGCGATCACGTTCGTATTCACGGCGTTGCTCTTGACCCTCACGTGAGCAAGGCTGAGGCGTTTCCTCTTCTTTGTCATCTGCGCTTCAGCATCACTGAAACCAAGTGGACTCGGCCCAGCAGCGCGCTCCCGATGTCCTCTGAACGCCTCGTGCTCTACACCACTTCCGACATCACGGTGCGTAAGAAGACCTGCCTTTTGCCCGGAATTCAGACGGATCGCCATCTTATCAATCGCGAGGTCGCTTTTCTTCAAGGAAGTTTTAAACATGATCGTAAATCAACTTTTGCTTTTTCGACACGGTTCGCTTTTATTTATGTCGCGTGTGTGCGATCGAGTTAGCGAGACCCTTTTCACTTCTTGTCAGTTAGCATTCCCGTAGATCCATGCGTGTCAAAAAGTCCAAACGTGAAAAATTTGACAACGGAGTCAGCGGCATTTCCGAGAGCATGTGCGCTGGCGCTCATGTGACCTTTCGTGTTCTCTACATGATGCACCTCGTGGGTAGAATGGCCGGCGCCGCCTGTGGTGCGATATCGGACAAATGGGTCGATTCGTGGATTAAAGTCGTACCGCAAACTCATCTTGTAATTTAAAATGATCACTCCTCCTGCTCTTTCCACTGCATAGCGCTGCCTATACGAAACGGTTTCTCTTTGGCAGGTGCCTTTGCATAATACGTATAGCTTGAGAGGTCGGTTTTGGGTTGCTGTGTGACAAATATCATCATGAAGAGGAACTTCTCGGCCGATAGCTTTTTCAGCATATCGTATCCTTCCTTCTTGTCGCCGTGAAGAGATGTGAGGTAGTCTTCTACCGTCATTTTCGTACTTCTCAGACTCAACGTTCTGGCGGTGAAGATGAGGTCACAGTTTGACCGTTGAACCTGTTGTTTTCTTGTTTTAGATATTTTTCATACAACGTAGGTACAGATACCAAAACTTTCGTAAGAAAACTTACTGGAGCCAGTTGGACGATATCCTGCCCTAGCGTGAAAATATCGATAAGGCTCCCGCTTTTCTTATGGCCGAGGTGTCGCCCATGCGTGTACAGACCAGTCACCTGCTTACTACTCCTCAGGTTGAAATTGACAAAGTCATCCACCACTATCACTACGGCGCTGCGAATAAAATGGGCACTGTCCTTGTTCTTTTCCAGTTCCGCATTCAGGTCGCATACCTCCGCTTGTCTCTTCAAGATATCGTTCAATGCGTGTAGCGTCGTGAACTTATGCGCTTCCGGTATCCACTTGTACGACCCCTTCTGCGTGAAAGCGGTAGCGCTAAAAAGGAACGCGGCTGTATATCGTCTTTTGCCAGTGCGGTGCATCTCCCTCACCACATGGTTCAACAAGAAGGTCTTCCCGCTAGCGCGAACGCCAAGGAAGCTGACCGTCAGACCATAATCTGGGAGCGTGTCCTTGGACAGCACGGTCTTCCAATCACGTCTTTCTTCTGTAGCGGTAATTGCCGCCATATCATACTTTTTAATACGTAAAACCACGAGAAGACGATCCCATACTTCCAGTTTTGAGCCTCAGCCCCGCCCCCCTTTCTTGCGGCACACCTTGCACTCCGCCGAACGACTGCCGGATCTCGTCATTTGCGAGCTTGCCGGCCGCAGTGTTCGCAGTCCGAAACGAGATCTTGCTCGCCATCAGATTGGGCTTGTCGTAGTCGGTATAAGCATGCTGCAGATTAAATCCGTGCTTCTGCTTTACTCTCCCTACCCGAAGCGGTCCGACATTCCCCGGAATCTGCACCGTGCTGACGAAAGACGCGGATTTATCTCCGACGCTGGCTGATCCGGGCTTTGCCACACCCGTGGCCGCGCTATAGGTAGCGCTGCCGAGCGCGTGAAGATCCTCCCCACCATCGCCTTGGCCCACTGGAGGTGCGGAAGTCGGATCTTGTCCGGACAAGACGCTGCGCAACATGTCGACGTTTATCCCGAGGTCGCTGACAGACAACACCAACCCGAGCTTCTTTTGAGGTCCTGCCTTATGAAGAACCATCTTCTTGAGATACTTTGCGGCGACCAATACCTTTGCCTCTGTGAGATCCGCCTTGGAAAAAGATCGTTGCATGGTGAGAACGTCAGGATGAGCTCGAACGAGACTCCTAACATTCCCGCCGCCGCTCAGCATCTTCGGATGGTTCTTCTTGAGGTAAGAAGCAAACTTGACAAAGGAGAACGTAGGGTGAAAGTACTTCTTCCACCCCTTCCTCTGCTTTGTCTGTCCAAAAAGCTTTCTATCTTGCTTGGTGTAAGAGAACTCGGCGCTTGTCGAGTGCGTGCTCGACGTAGGCATTGCGCCGCCACCGCCCGCAGCCGCCTGGTTGATTCCGAGGGTACGGTCAAGAGTCGACTTGCCAAATTGGCGAGGAAGGGAGTCCGGAGTGATGGATTGAGGCGATATACCCTCACTTTGACCAGCTCTCATCGCCTGTGCCTTGCGAAACTTCTCTTGCTCGGTTGCTCTCTGTGCAGCCTGTTTCTCATATGCTTCTTGCTCCTGTTTCTTGATGATATCATCAAGATCTTGCTCTTCAGCGTCTGCCATTTGGGTGTCATCGGTCTCATTGCCATCGACGTAGGGAACGATCTGCATATCCTCATCCTTCTCTTCCACTTGCTGAGGCGCTTGCGTCGCTATCTGATTCCTCAGCTCTTCCGCAGCAATCCGGCGAGCGGTTTCCTCTTGCTTCCTTTGCTCTTGCTTCCTTTGCTCTTCCGCAGCAATCCGGCGAGCGGCTTCCAAGTCAGACTGAGCGCTCACTGCGGCTACTGCGGCATTGGCCTTGCTTACGTCTTTCTGAGCCTGATTGATGTTGTCCCCGTCTCGCTTTGCAGTGGATTTCTCTGCGTCCTTCACCTTAGCCGCAGCTTTCTTCTGCAATCTATATTGTTTCTCTAGATCCTTTTTCAAACCTGCTACGAGGGCCTGCTCTCCTTTCTTAGCCGCCGCCCTGATCCTCCTTCTCAAATCTGTGATACGTTCGGCTGGCGTCATTTGTTTCTTCTTCGACTTTGATGCCTTACCGACCGACGGCTGTCTTGAGACCGATTGCCCACTCGCGGACTCATTAGACTCCGCTGCCCTCTTTCCCGCCGGCTGTGCGTCGGCCTGCCCCCTCGAAGGTGGAACATACATGTCTCTCTTTCTTCCTTTTGAAACTGCATCAGCCCTTTTTTGCTCGCTTATCTTCTTCAGTCCCTTTTTTCGGTCCTGCTGGAGTTCCTTTGCACTCTTTCTGGATTTCACGCCTGCTCTCCCGCGTGCTTTCGCCTTCTCGGCTGTCTCCTCTGTAGCTGCCGCCGCTGCAGCTGCCGCCTCCTCACGCTTCTTCTCTGCTGCCGCCTCCTTACGCTTCTTCTCTGCTGCCGCCTTCTTACGCTTCTTCTCTGCTGCAGCTGCCGCTGCTGCCTTCCTACGCCTCTCTCTATACGGTAGTTTAGCGTTAGCGGGTGGAGGATTATCCTTGAACATCTGTTGTGCCTTCTTCTGCGCGTCTTGTTCCATTTGGTTTTCCCCTCTACGAACTTGCGTAGCGGGTTTCCCTTCACCTACTGCACGGACCGGGGCGGTCTTCATCTTCTTTAGGGTGTTCTTCACAGCGCGTTCGTATATAGATGCTGGCGTATCTGTTGCTAGTCTATTTAACCCGAACCTTTCGCGAACCATCTTGTCTTCCATCCAATCTAACTGGCCGGGTGAAAGTCCTTGACTTTTTGCGATATCGCGGAGTTCCTTATCAACTTCAGCTTCGGCCCGCTTTCGCAGTGTTTCTTGTGATGGAAGCTCATTGTACCTCCTCTTCTTTGAACCGCTCTTATCGCTCATTGTATATCGATAAGATTGTGATAAATTGTCTTATTATCGCCTTTTGCAATATTATATGTCACAATATTATATGAAAAGCTGTTCGGGCTGGTGATATACGGCAATCATGCTCTATTCTCTGAGAGTCACCACTACTACAAGTGGCACAAGCGTGCATTTGCCGTTCGAAATCGATGAACGGTCCACAATTGTGGTGCGTCGCGTCGATTGCCATTTGACTGGTACCGGTTTTGACGCGTGCGAGCGTGTGGAGCTCCACCTTTTCGGCATTCACAGCGGTGCGATCAGCTCAAACGTTGACACGAGCGATGTCATAGTGCCGACATTTGGTCAAGCCGTGACTAGGATCGATCAAGGTTTCGTCCTTGATTTGCATCATGCGCAAAGTAGACGCTGTTCGCCAACTTTGACGCTGCTGCAGTCTAACGGTACGCCTGCGGCTGGTACTGTTGCGGCAACTGTCTTTGTCCTTCTCGATATCAATGAGAGTGGTAAGACTCAAGGAACCAACGCTGCGGCCAACATGCGTCAAATTAACGTTCCGCTGTCGATGAGGTTGTCGACATATGACGGAGACGAAGGAAACCTGAAGACCGTGCGCAATCTGCCTCCGATGCGGAGGTACTAGACAAAATAAAAAAGAAAAAGGCCAATAATGGTGGCATTTTGGGACCTTTGTGGCTGTGATCATAGTCTTTTGTTAGTTTTGATCGTTGCTTTATGCTGTTCTGAGGTATTACCTCTCGCTGCGGCGCTTAAAGGTGCAGACGATGAAGACTGTGACGTAAGCGACTGTGAAGAGGAAGATGAGGAATTGCGATCTATCGAGTTGGACGTCAATCGTAGCTGCTATGATGATTTAAGGCAGAGATTAGGACGCACGCGAGGGTTTCTTCATGGATGTACTCAACTGGCGAGAAGTGAATTTGTAAAGAAGGCTACCGCAGGAACTGTTGACATCACGGCGCTTTTTAAAATAGTCAGACAGCTCTGTGGAGCGCCGCGATCGACAAAGCAAGTGAAAAGACGTAAACTCGGACGTAAGGTACAGCATCGTCACTTTTCATCTGCTATATCGATGGGATCTGATGATGATGTATCTTCAACTCCCCCGTCATCGCTTGGTGATGAAAGCAAAGACTCTGATACCTTGACTTCGTCTGAGGAATCGTCCACGTAAATACCGTGTTTGTTGAACTCGGTGGAGAGACTCTGTAGCTTTGTAAACATTTGTACACCTTCTTTTGTCGTTGGTGACAGACTACATGCCTGTTCTATCAGTTTAAGGGTGAGGTCTTTGATACGAAACAGTTCGGCCTCGTATTGAGCCCAAGTCACATGTGTCGGCATCTTCCTCTTCGTATTATATTGTAACCGAACTAAACCTAAGGCCGCGAGCTTCTCGTCATCTGAGCGGATATAGCATCCGTATCGACGCGGTCGTCGTCTACAGCGGAAGGGACGAAGTTTCATTGTTATTTTTGCTTCTGAATTTGCTCGCGATCAAAATCGAGTAGCCCTAATGCCACATAATATATCCGTTAGGGTTACGGGCGGGTGCCCGCGCTAGGGTTAGGCCCAGCTCATCTTAAGGTAACGCACCAAACCTAGGGTTACGACTATCTAGGGTTAAGGTAAGGTACAAAACTAGCCGTTACATCTAGG
>Ga0228674_1000677_pt1 | contig 22390 bp, 17 predicted proteins | sample 1D_rmetaG_FD_189054 | JGI IMG/M metagenome (GOLD analysis project Ga0228674, IMG submission 189054) | Seawater microbial communities from Monterey Bay, California, United States - 1D_r | ecosystem: Environmental > Aquatic > Marine > Coastal | place: USA: California | collected 2016-09-26
AGCTGGGAGAGCGCCTGCATGGCATGCAGGAGGTCAGCGGTTCGATCCCGCTTGGCTCCACCACTTTCGACATTAGGCCGTCGAAAGTTCTACAACTTGAAGTTTTCGTGCGTCCCCATCGTCTAGAGGCCTAGGACATCACCCTTTCACGGTGGCGACCGGGGTTCGAATCCCCGTGGGGACGCCAGTTTCAAACGGACTCTGCTCCCGGCAGATCATCCGGGGTTTCATTGGGGCCATAGCTCAGCTGGGAGAGCGCCTGCATGGCATGCAGGAGGTCAGCGGTTCGATCCCGCTTGGCTCCACCACTTCGACATTAGGCCGTCGAAGGTTCTACAACTTGAAGTTTTTCGTGCGTCCCCATCGTCTAGAGGCCTAGGACATCACCCTTTCACGGTGGCGACCGGGGTTCGAATCCCCGTGGGGACGCCAATTCTTGAGAACCCCGGCTTCGGCCGGGGTTTTTCTTTGCCTGGAATCCAGGCACTCATTTCAGAACCGCCGATACATCCCGATCGACGCCGGCGCGGTCGGTGCGAAACCAAACTGCGCGTACAAGCGATGTGCCTCACCATCGGCCAGCAGGCTGACGTACGCCGACGGCGGCAGGCTGGCCCGCATCCAGTCGTCCAGCCGCCGCATTACCTCCTTGCCCAGGCCCTGCCCCTGCAGGCGCGGCAGCACGGCGATGTCGCACACCTGCAGGTGGCAGCCGCCATCGCCGACGATGCGGCCCATCGCAACCAGCTCATTGCCCTGGTAGGCGCATACGCCGAACAGGGTATTGGGCAATGCGCGCGCAGCGGCTTCCTGATGCTTGGCACTGAGGCCTGCCAGTACACGCAGCCGGCAGTAGTCCTCGACCGTGGGCACGGCTTCGCGGAACTGGCAGGTGGCGGATTCATTCATGCGGCATCTCCTGATGGGTCGGGCTATCCTGCCGCATCCACGTCGCAGCCGCTGCGACCCACGCCGGCAGAGTTCCCATGTGCTATTCCGCCCTGATCCGCGCCGACTACGCCAAGCTGGTGCGCGAGTTCGGCGCCATTCTCTCGCTGGAGGAATTCGCTGAACTGTACGCGCACGATCCCGGCAAGAAGCGCCCGAAAACCCCAAAAGCCATGGACGACGGCTTTGCCGGCGCGCGCACCGAACAGGGCCGCGACATCGTGGCAAGGATCCAGCAATGGCATGCGCAGGAGCAGCAGGCACTGGAGGCCGAGCTGGCCCGGCAGCGCGAACGACGCGATATCGCCCACGCCACGCTGGCGACCCGCCCCACCCAGAAGGCACGCAATGACCTGCGTGTGGCCGGCAACCGCATCGAGCGTGCGCAGGCCCGGCTGGAGGACCTGCATCGGGTGCAGCTGCTGCCGCGCGACAACCGCATTTTCCCGGGTACCTACGCACCGGTCATGGTCAGCGACAACGGCCAGCGGGTGATCAAGCCGATGCGCTACCAGTGCCGGCTGCCGGACACGCCAGCACGCAACGACGTGCTCTACCCCGGTACCTACAATGCCCGGCGCGACAGCCTGGAAGGCTACTGGCGCGGCGCATTCGGGCTGCGCCATGGGGTCGTGGTCGTGCAGGCGTTCTATGAGCACGTGCCCCGCCACGCCATCGACGCGCGGACGCTGGACGCCGACGAGAAGGAACAGGACGTGGTGCTGGAATTCCGCCCCGATCCGCCCCGCGACCTGCTGCTGGCCTGCCTGTGGGCGGAATGGGAAGGGCCGGAAGGCCGGCTGCTGTCATTTGCCACGATCACCGACGCCCCGCCACCCGATGTCGCCGCCGCCGGGCATGACCGCGGCGTGGTGCCGATCCGCCGGGAGCACCTGGACGCATGGCTCAATCCGGACCCGGATGACCTGGCCCTGCAATACCGCATCCTCGACGACCGCGAGGACATCCGCTATGTGTACGACGAAGCCGGATGAACACCACACGCCTATGAAAAACCCCGCCTGGGCGGGGTTCCTGGATCAGGGGTTGCCGCCGCACATCGCCTCTTCGCAGAAGGCTTGTTCCTGCAGGCACTGCTCGACCTCACCGCCGCGCGCGATGCAGCTCTTGTAGAGCTGGAAGCAGGGCTGGCCGCACCATGCGGCAGTCGCGGTACCACCGAAGACCGCCATCGAAAGGACACCCGCGGCAACCATGCGCTTGATCCACTTCTTCATGCCACTCTCCTTGTAGGCCTGAGCATTCAGGCCACGGCAGCATACGCCGGTCCTCTCCGCCGGGGGCCAATCAGGCCTTGACGCGGGAATGCCCCACCGCGCGTACCAGCGCCTGGGACAGATCCGCCGACAGGTAGGGCTTGACCAGCAGCACCCCGGCCAGCATCGACGCCGGCAACTGCTCGGCCAGCATGCCGGTGGCCAGCACGAACGGCACACCGCGTGCCGACAGCGCTGCCGCCACGGGCTCGCTGGTCTCGTTGCGGGCCAGGCGGTAGTCGAGCAGGGCCACGTCCGGCGCCGAATCCTCCAGCAGGCGCAGCGCTTCGTCCACGCTTGCCGCCAATCCGACCACGGTCGCGCCGGCATGCACCAGCTGCATCTGCAGCAGCGCGGCACTCATTTCGTCGTTCTCGACCACCAGCACCCTCAGGTCCTGCAACACTGTCATCGGCTACCGCTCCTGGAGGTATTCACGCCGCCGCAGTATAGCCACCACGGGACCGATGCCGACAGGAAGCGCCCCGAATGGCCCTGCCCCTATGAAAGCCCTGCCGACCTCGGTTACACTCGCACGCTGCCTGCCGGTGTGGCGGAATGGTATACGCAGCTGACTCAAAATCAGCCGGGGGTCACCCCATGAAGGTTCGAGTCCTTTCACCGGCACCACTGCATCAAAGGCCAGGTCCATGACCTGGCCTTTTGCTTTTCCAGGCCCAGGGTGTCCACACTGCCCGGCATGCCTGCGTCGAATGTGCCGTCACTTCCAGACACCTTGCCCGCACGTCTGCGCTCCCTGCGGACCGATGATGCGGCCGCATGGTCCCGCTACCTCTCTCTGCCGGGCGTGATCGAACACACCAGCTGGGGCGACATCTCGGAACACGCCTTGCGCCAGCAGGTCGCCCGCTATATGCCGGGCGGCCCCGATCAGCGCTGGGCGCTGGCCGATGCCAAGGACGGGTTGATCGGCACCATCGGCTTGAACGGCATCGATCTCCTGCACGGCCGCGCCGAGCTCGCGTATGACCTCGACCCGCATTGGCAGGGACAAGGGCTGGCCACCCATGCGGCGCGCGCAGTGCTCGACTGGGGGCACGCAGTACGCCGCCTGGTCCGCATCCAGGCGACTGTCCTCGACAGCAATGCCCGCTCGATCGCCGTGCTGGAACGCCTCGGCATGCAGCGGGAAGGGCTGCTGCACGCCTATCGCCGTGTACGGGGGCAGCCCCGCAATTTCTGGATGTTCGCCCATCTCGAAGGTACGGCCACGCCCCCTCGCTGAAACACAACTGCGACTTGTGACAACGTTGGCATTAGACGCAGCGCACACTTTTCTTGCCAGCCTCACGTACATCTGCCTATCGTGATCGCGCCGGATCGGGGCGGGGGAATGCATGACGTTGCGTGCTGCACTGTTTTTTGTGGTCACGCACGCGCTCGTCATTGCCTTGATCGGCCCGCAGGACCCGGTCGGCTCCTACCTGATGCTGATCACCGCCCCGCTGCTGGCCGCACTGGCCTGCGCGCGGCGTGCACGTGACAGCCGCGCGGCCTGCAAATGGCGGATGCTTGGCGCCGCCGTCGCGCTGTTCTCACTTGCATTGCTGGCCCTGCTGTACCGCAACGTGGCCGGCCTCGATCCCGCGCAGATGACCGTGTCATCGCTGATCCTGTACGTGTTCTACCGGATTCCCCTGACCTACGTGGCCGCCAGCCCAGGAGGCGGAAGCCGCGCCATCCGTGCGGTGGATCTGGCGATCATTGCGCTGCTGTGGCTGCTGTACTACGTGCACACCCAGGCCATGGCCCCTCTGAACCCCGCGTTGTGGACTCAGTGCCTGAAGACGATGAGCAGCGTGCAGAACAGCCTGGTGTTCTGCTTCGCACTGATCCGCTTCATTGCCGAGGACAATCCCGACCGCCGCGACTTCTTCCGGACACTGACCCTCTACGCGCTGGGCTACTTCCTGCTGGCGCTCTACATCAACACCTACCAGCCGCAACTGCCCGATGGCAGCTGGGGGGACCTGCTGATCAGCGGACTGTTCGTGCTGCTGGCGCTGATGGCCGGCAGCCGTCGTCGCCGCCCCGCAGCGGAGATTTCCCTCACTCTGCGGCGCATCGTCGATGCCGGCGTGCCCTTGATGCTGCCCCTGCTGTTGATGATGGTGGCGCTGCTGGTCGCCCGCCTGCAGCCGACCCTGGCCACGGTGGGCTTCCTCGGCGCCCTGCTCGGCTATGCCCTGCGCAGTGTGCTGAGCCAGGTCGACATCCAGCGCCAGCGCGATGAACTGGAAACGCTGGCCCGGCGCGATGCGCTCACCGGGCTGGGCAACCGGCGCAGCTTCGATGAATCACTCGGCGCCGCCCACCGCCGTGCCCGCCGCCAGGGCCTGGGCCTGGCGGTGCTGATGATCGACATCGATCACTTCAAGCGGCTCAATGATACCTATGGGCACCCGGAGGGTGACCGCCGCCTGCGCGCGGTTGCCGCGATCCTCGACGGTTGCCTGCAGCGCGGCGACGACCTGCTGGCCCGCTACGGCGGCGAAGAGTTCATCGCCGCCCTGCCCTCGGCCGAAGCCACGCACGCGCTGGAGCTGGGCGAACGGCTGCGCGCCGCCGTCGAAAGCGCCGCACTGCCGGCTGCCGACGGCCAGGTGACCATCAGCGTGGGCGTGGCCTGGCAGGCCGCCGGCGATGAGCGCGAACCCAGTGACCTGGTCGCTCACGCCGACCAGGCCCTGTACCGCGCCAAGCGCGGCGGGCGCAACTGCGTGCACCTCGCCCCGGCGCCCGGCACCGCCGAGGTGCCGTCGGGCCAGCGCGCCTAGACCGCGCGCAGGGCCGGTGCCCCATGCGCATGGCCGGCCCCTTCCTGGACACGGAAGCTGGCCACGGTCTGCAACAGGTGCGCCGACTGCTCCTCCATGCTGCGCGCCGCAGCCGAGGCCTCTTCGACCAGGGCCGCGTTCTGCTGGGTGCCCTGGTCGATCAGGTCCACCGCATGGTTCATCTGCTGGATGTCATCGCTCTGCTGTTGCGAGGCAGTGCTGATCTCGGTCATCAGATCGCTGACACGGCGCACGTTGCTCACGATCTCGTCCATGGTGCGGCCGGCACTCTCGACCTGGGCAGTACCGGCCCCGACGTTGGCCACCGACTCATCGATCAGCTGCTTGATCTCCTTGGCGGCGCTGGCCGAACGCTGCGACAGCTCGCGGATCTCGGTGGCGACCACCGCAAAGCCGCGTCCATGCTCGCCGGCACGTGCCGCTTCCACCGCAGCATTCAGCGCGAGGATGTTGGTCTGGAAGGCGATGCCATCGATCACTCCGATGATGTCGACGATGCGCCGCGAAGATGCATTGATCACCGCCATCGTCTCCACCACCTCGTGCACCACGCTGCCGCCCCGTGCAGCGACATCGGCCGCCCCACCGGCCAGCTGGCTGGCCTGGCGCGCGTTGGTGGCGGTACGCTGCACCGTCTCGGCGAGCCCCTTCATCGACACCGCGGTTTCCTCCAGCGACGCCGCCTGCTGCTCGGTGCGCTGCGACAGGTCGCTGTTGCCCTGGGCGATCTCGGTCGCACCGACCGCGATGGTATCGGCGGCGAACTTGATCTGGCCAATGATGGCGGCCATCGCCTCGACCAGCGAGTTGACGCCGTCGCACAGTTCGGCGATCGCACCCTGCTTGTCGGCGGTGGCCACGCGCCGGGTCAGATCGCCCTGCTTGGCAGCGGCCACCACCTCGCGGGTCTGGGCAACCGCACGCTGCATCGCCTGGTTCTCATGCACCTGCGCGGTGATGTCGGTGGCGTACTTGACGACCTTGAACGGCTTGCCGTTGAGGTCGAGGATCGGATTGTAGGAGGCCTGGATCCAGACTTCGCGCCCGCCCTTGCCGAGGCGGCGGTACTGCCCGGCATCGTATTCACCGCGCCCGAGCTTTTCCCAGAACTGCCGGTATTCATCGCTGCTGCGATGCCCCGGCTCGACGAACAGCGAATGATGCTGGCCACGCACCTCGTCAAGGCTGTAGCCGGTGGTGGCGAGGAAGTTGTCGTTGGCCGAGAGGATGCGGCCATCCATGCTGAACTCGATCACCGCCTGCGACTTTGCAATCGCCGCCAGCTGCCCCGCGGAATCGGCCGCCTGCAGCTTCTGCGCCGTGATGTCGGTGGCGAACTTGACCACCTTGTACGGCCGCCCCTGCGGGTCAAGCACCGGGTTGTACGACGCCTGGATCCAGATCTCGCGCTGGCCCTTGCCGAAGCGACGGTACTGCCCGGCATCGTATTCGCCGCGCCCGAGCCTCGCCCAGAAATCACGGTATTCGGCGCTGCCTGCCAGTTCGGCATCGACGAACAGCGAATGGTGCTTGCCCTGGATCTCGTCCAGCCGGTAGCCCATCGCCTGCAGGAAGTTGTCATTGGCCTGCAGGATGGTGCCGTCGAGTGCGAACTCGATGACCGCCTGCACACGATGCAACGCCGCAACCTGGGCTTCGAGCTCGGCGCGGTGGGTCGCCGCCGGCTCGGTGCGGGTGCGCTGCTGCGGGGCCAGCGCGCCCAGCAGCGCACGCCACGGCGACCAACGGGTATGCAGCTCGGCCGGCGCCTGCGCGCCCGCCGTGAAGCCTGGAATGAGCATTGTCTGATCCTCGGTGTCCGGTAAGCGGTTGCGACCCGACGGGCGGGATGCCCGGCGGCAACTTCAGTTGCTTGGGACTACAGGTACCGGGTGGGCACCCCTCGAGCGGCTGGCAAGAACATCTGGTGCGGGTGCGATCGGCATCTGGGAGCGGCGGAACACACAGCGCGGGCCGCCCATCGGGGGCAGCCTGGGGTCCTGCAGCGGGTGACTGGAGCGGGATCCAGAGGGGATATCGGCGATGGGGCGGGCGGCTTTAGCGGGATTCCGCGACCTCCGTCGCAACTTGCGATGCTACCGCGGCGAGGCAGTAGGCAACGGCGATGTACTTCACAGCGTGCTCACGGATGCAGGCCTGCCCGCCCAGGGAAGGTGTGGCCCGTACCGTGGAGGCATGTCGCGCAGGGTTGCTGTCATGAGCCACCGCCTCGCCCGAACGACGATGCAGTTCACGCCGAAAAGGTTTGCATGACCAACGGGAGATTCCGCGGCTGATGAAAATGGCCAGCATGCAGCGGACTGCAGGACGTTCACTGACACGGAGATCGCATGTTCACACGCTTGGCCAGCTTCCTGATCCTGGGCCTGTGCAGCGCCGGCGCCCTGGCCGCCGATGCCACCTATCGCCCGGCCTTCCATCCCGACCAGTTGAAGGGGCCGCCCGCCGGGCGCCCGAACGAAGTGCTGGTACTGGGCAGCACCCACTTGTCCGGGCTTCCCAAGACCTTCCAGCCGGCCCTGCTTGAGCCGTTGCTGCAGCGGCTGGTCGCCTGGAAACCCGAGCTGATCGCCACCGAGGACCTGTCCGGCCTGCAGTGTGATTTCATGCGCCGCTACCCCACCCGTTACGCGGAAAGCGTGGCCACCTACTTGTTTCGACACTTCGGCCGCACAGGCCGCCACCGGACTGGACGTGCCCGCTGCGAACACCGAGGTCGAGCGCCTGCTCTCGAACTGGCCAGATGATCCGACGCCTGCCCAGCGTCGTCGGCTGGCCGCACTGTTCCTGGCCGCGGGCGAACGGGGATCGGCCCAGGTGCAGTGGCTGCGCCTGGCCGCCGCCGAACGCAAGGACGGCGACGGGCTGAGCGCGGCCCTGGTCGAGTTCCTCGACAAAGGCCTGGCTCGCCGCAATGAAACCAATCTGATCGCTGCCGAAGTCGCTGCGCGCCTCGGCCATGAGCGCCTCTGGGCCGTGGACGACCACACCGCCGATTCACCCACACCTGCCGAGGACGAAGCGGCGGCCAGCGCCGCCATCACCGGCGCCTGGAAGAACGCGCACTCGCAGGCGCGGCGGGAAGCCGACAAGCGCCTGGTGGCCGACCTGGACAAGCCCGACGGCGTGCTGGCGCTGTACAGGGCCTACAACAGCCCTGCGGCGGCGATGGACGCGTACCGGAGCGACTTCGGCGCGACACTCGTCGAGCCGTCAGCCAAGGCGTTCGGCAGGATGTATGTCGGCTATTGGGAAACCCGCAACCTGCGCATGGTCGCCAATATGCGCGACGTGCTGGGCCTGCACCCCGGCAGCCGTATGCTGGCCATCGTCGGCGCCTCGCACAAGGGCTACTACGAGGCCTACCTCAACCAGATGCACGATGTGCAGCTGGTCAGTGCGGACTCAGTATTGCGCTGACGGTGGATGGTGCCGGCCCTGCGCCGGCACTATCCTGCAGGCCCCGCGTTGCAGGTACCGACATGCTCAAGGTGATCGCCGAGGACTTCATCCATCCCGAGGCCGTTTCAACCGTCCTTCCGCTGTACCGGGAGCTGGTCGCGTGCACGCAGCGCGAGCCCTTGTGCATCAGCTACGAACTGTTCGTTGACCAGAAGGATCCCGGGCACTTCATCTTCATTGAGCTCTGGCCGGACCGCGCCGCGCTCGACCTCCACTGCGCCAGCGAACACTTCCAGCGCCTGGTGCCACAGATCAACGCCTTCCAGCGTGCGCCCTGCCGGTTCGTGCTGATGGAAGCCGCTGCGCTGTAGATCACGGGGCGGCGGTTCGCTGTGGTGGCCGATTGGCCCGCCACAGCACCGCGCTTGCGGCCAGCGTGCAGGCCAGTGTCAGCACCAGCAACGCCACAACGCCGCCGTGCAGCAGCGGCAGCAACGCCTGCGCATGCAGGTCGCCTCGCAGCTGCTCCAGGCGCAAGCCGCCGGCCAGCGCCAGGCACCAGCCAATCATCGCCGGTGCGTAGGCGGCAACGACAGTTCGATTCCAGGCCATCATCGTGCACTCTCCTGTCCGGGGTGGATGGGGCGATTGTTCCGCCCCGCCCTCTCACAGGCTGAGACCGCCTCCAGCGGCTATCGCGACCAGCCTCCGCCCAGCGCCGCCATCAACGCCGCGCTGGCCTGCAGCTGGCGGCTCTGGATGTCCTGCAATCCCAACTGCGCCTGGCGGGCATCGGTCTGCGCGCTGACCACGTCCAGGTAGCTCACCGCACCACCGGTGTAACGGTCATTGGCGATCTGCTCGGCACGCCGCGCCGCAGTCACCGCATCCTGCTCGTGGCCGCGCTGCGCATCGAGCTGGCGCAGCAGGGTCAACTGGTCTTCCACCTGGCGGATCGCGGCCAGCACGGTGGCCCGGTACTGCGCCGAGGCCGCGTCGAACTCGGCATAGGCCTCGGCCTTGGCCGCCTTGCGACGGCCGCCATCGAACACCGGCAGCGCCGCCAGTGGCCCCAGCGCCCAGTAGCGGTTACCCGCGTCGAGCAGGGCACTGCCACCCGAGGTCTGGCCACCCAGCAGGCCGCTGAGACTGAGCTGCGGGAACCACGCGGCGCGCGCCACACCGATGCCCGCATTGGCGGCGAACACCCGGCGCTCAGCGGCAGCGATATCCGGCCGTCGCTGCAGCAGGCGGCTGGGCAGATCGACTGGCACCGATGGCAGGGCTGGCAGACCCGCGTCGGCGATGACGAAGCCGGTGGCCGGCGCGCCAACCAGTTCGGCGATGGCATGCCGCAGCAGTTCATGGCGGCCGTCGAGCGCATCCAGATCGGCCTGCGCGCTGGCCAGCTGGTGCTGCGCCCGCGATACATCCAGTTGCGAAGCGATCTCGCCACGGAAACGGTCTTCGGTCAGCGCCAACGCCTGCCGGTAGTCCTCGATGCTGTCATGCAGGATCGCCTGCTGCGCTTCGGCGCCGCGCAGCTGCAGATAGAGCCCGGCCAACTGCTGCGACAGGCTCAGCCGCGCAGCGGCAAGGTCATCTCCACTGGCTTCGGCACGCGCCTTGCCCGCGGCAGCCGCGTTGCGCAGGCGGCCCCACAGATCAAGGTCGAACGACAGCGAGAACGTGGCGGAATTGCTGTCATAGATCGCCGGCTGGGTGGCGCTGCGCAGCGGCTTGTCATCGGACTGCCGCTGGCGCACCGGGCCGGTGCTGAAGCCGACCTGCGGCGCCCGCGCCGATGCCACTTCACCCGCCGCGGCACGCGCTGCATCGTAGTGCGCCACGGCCAGCGCCAGGCTCGGGTTGGCTGCGCTCAACTGCTGCTGCAGCTGGTCCAGCACCGGGTCCTGGAAGGCCTGCCACCACGCCTGTGGCAGCGGCGAGCGGGTGTCCACTTTTTCCGTGTGCTCATAGGCTCCAGGCATCGCCAGGACCGGCGTCTGATAGGTGGGTGCCAGCGAGCAGCCTCCCAGCAGCAAGCCCATCACGACCAGCGTCGCTGTGCGCTCAACCGCGGGCATGCGCAGGCTCCGCATTGCCGGCCACCACTCGCACATGATCGCCTTCGCGCAAAGCATCCGGCGGATTGGGAATGACCCTATCCCCGGCCTTCAGGCCACGGTCGACGCGTAGCGTGCTGCCCAGGTCACTGGCGATATGGATGTCGCGCAGGTGCACGATGTCCTTGCTGTCGACGACCGCCACCTGGGTGCCCTTGGCCCGGAAGATCAACACCTCCGCTGGCACGCTCACGCCAGCTCCCCCGCCCTGCAGCGGGAGGGTCACTTCCGCGTAGCTGCCGGGCAGCAGTGCGCCATCGGCATTGTCGACCACGAACTGTGCCAGCAGGGTGCCGGAGCTGCGGTCGATCGCGCTGGAGTCTCCCTGCAGGGTGGCGGTGAAATGGCGCCCCTCCTCGCCCGGTACCTGCAACGTTGCCTGCAGCCCGGGACGGATGCTGGCCGCGCTGTTCTGCGGTACCGGCACCATCAGGCGCAGGCGTCGGGTATCGGCGATGTTGAACAACTCGCGCCCGCTGTCATCGGCGCGGATCAACTGACCGACGTCGGTCTGTCGTGAGGTGACCGTGCCCTCGAACGGCGCACGCAAGGTGCGGTAACGACCGAGCTCCTGCAGCCGCGCGTAGTCGGCCTGCGCTGCTTCCACGCTCGCCTGTGCGGCTACCGCATTGGCCTGCTTCTCGTCGGCTTCCTGGCGCGATACCGAATGGCTGCCCAGCATGCCCTGCCAGCGCTCGGCGCTGACCTTGGCCAGCGCCGCGTCGGCCTGCACCTGCAGCAGATGGGCATGCGCCTGCGCGATCTGCTGGTCCAGCTCCGGGCTGTCGATCACCGCCAGCACCTGCCCCGCCTTCACCGGCTGGCCGATGTCGGCGCTCCACGACTTCAGGTAGCCACCCACACGCGCGTGGATCGGCGCTTCGGTCCAGGCACTCAGGTGCGACGGCAACGTCATCGTGCCCGCGGCGCCCTGCGCCCCGGCGGTGACCACCTGCACCGACGGCACCGCCTGGCGCTCGGTCCACTCGACCACGGCGTGTGCCTGCTGCGCGCGCAGGGCCAGGCCACCGGCAACGAGGATGACCACCACAGCGGCGGCCAGGACCAGAGGACGGCGCAGCGAATGCTGCGGCAGCGAAGACTCAGACATGCAGGGGTTCTCCGGCAGGAGCAGTACGGGTTTGACGGGAGTGAGCCAATGCGAACACCACTGGCACGAACAGCAGCGTGGCGCAGGTGGCCAGCAGCAGGCCGCCGATCACCGCGCGGCCCAGCGGCGCATTCTGTTCAGTGGACAGTGCAGTCGGCAGCATGCCCAGGATCATCGCCAGCGCGGTCATGCAGACCGGGCGGAAGCGGGTGAAACCCCCTTCCAGTGCGGCCTTGACCGCGTCGCCGTGCTCGGCCAGGCGCTCGCGGCAGAAACTGACCACCAGGATCGAATTGGCCGTGGCCACGCCCATGCAGAGGATGGCACCGGTCAATGCCGGCACCGACAACGTGGTGTGGGTCAGGAACAGCATCCAGACCACGCCGGCCAGGCCCGCCGGCAGCGCGGTGATGATCACGAACGGATCGGTCCAGGACTGGAAGTTGATGACGATCAGCAGGTAGATCAGCACGATCGCGGCCAGCAGGCCGTAGCCGAGGCCGCTGAAGGCCACGTGCAACGCATCGATCTGGCCGTGCAGGCCAACCTCGGTGCCGCGCGGCCGCTGGCCCGCCATGCCATCGATGACCTTCTGCACGTCGGCCGCCACTGCGCCGAGATCGCGGCCCTGCACGCTGGCATATACGTCCAGCGTGGGTTGCACGTTGTAATGGGTAACGACCGCCGAACTGGAGCCGCGCTGGATCTCGGCCAGGCCACCGAGCACCTGTGGCACGCCACCACCGCTACCGGTGACCGGCAGCGCCTGAAGTGCGGCCAGGCTGTCCATGCGGTACTGCGGCGTGGCGGCGACCACGCTGTAGGAGATGCCGTTCTTCGGGCTCAACCAGAATGTCGGGGCGACCTGGCCGCTACCGGCCAGCGACGCCACCATGCTGTTGGTGACATCACGCTCGGTGATGCCCAGCCCATTGGCGCGAAGCCGATCGACATCCACCTTCAGGGTCGGATAGCCATCGGGTTGCTGCAGGCGCAGGTCGACCAGGCCCGGCACGTGGCGCAGGCGGCGCTGCAGTTCCTGCGCATAGGCGCGGTTGCCGGCCGCATCAGGTCCGGCGATGCGCACGTCCAACGGTGCCGGCGAACCGAAGTTGAGGATCTGGCTGCTGGTATCGGCGGGCAGGAACGCAAAGCTGGCGCCCGGGAAGGCCGACGGTAGTACCTCACGCAGGCGTCGCGCGTACTCGGCGGCATCGCCGTGACCCGGTTTCAGCGAGACCTGGATGTCACCATCCTGCGGACCGATGGTGCCGGTAGCGCTGTAAGCCATGTTGATGCCGGTCATTGGCAGGCCGAGGTTGTCGACGATGGCATCGATCTCCTGTGGCGGCAGTTCCTGGCGGATGCGCGCTTCGATACGGTCGAACGCTGCAGCGGTTTCCTCGATGCGCGTGCCCAAGGGCAGGCGCACATGCAGCGACAACGCGCTCGCCTCGGTGGCCGGGAAGAAGTCCTGGCCCAGGGTTGGCAGCAGCGCGAAGGACACCAGCACGCAGGCCATGAAACCCAGCAGGAAGCGGCCCCGGTGCGCCAGTGCCAGGCCCAGCAGCGCGTGGTAGCGGTCGCGGGTGGCGGAGAATCCGGCCTCGAAGCGCTGCTGCCAGCGCACCAGCGTGGCCGCCATCCGCGCGCGACGCGGTTGCGGGTGATCGCCCTCGTGATGGTTGAGGAACGCGTCCTCGGGATGATGGCCTACCCCGCCCTCCACCCGGTGCGGACGCAACAGGTACAACGCCATGGTCGGCACCAGCGTGCGCGACAGCACGAACGAGCTGGCCATGGCGAAGATCACCGCCAGCGCCATCGGTCGGAACAGATAACCGGCGATGCCGTCGAGCAGGAACATCGGCACGAACACGATGCAGATGCACAGCAGCGACACGAATGCCGGGCCGACGATCTGCGCGGCGCCATCAAGGATCGCCTCGCGTACGCCCTTGCCCTGCTCCAGGTGCCAGTTGACGTTCTCGATGGTGACGGTGGCATCGTCGACCAGGATGCCCACCGCCAGTGCCAGGCCGCCCAGGGTCATCACGTTGAGGGTCTGCCCGGCGGCGGACAGCAGCGCGATGGCCGACAGCACCGCCAACGGAATCGAGGCGGCGATGATCACGGTCGAGCGCCAGCTGCCGAGGAACACCAGGATCATCACGCTGGTCAGCAGCGCGGCAATGATGCCCTCGCGGGCGACGCTGCTGATCGATTCTCGTACGAAGGTGGACGCATCGCCGAGCAACGAGATCTTCAGCGACGGCGGCAGGGTTTCGCCGATCTGCGGCAGCATGGCGCGGATGCGGCTGACCAGGGTCAGGGTCGAGGCGTCGCCATTCTTCAGCGCGGCCATCAGCACCGAGTGGCCACCGTTGACCCGCACGATGTTGGTCTGCGGCGGCGAGCCATCGCGTACATGGGCGACCTGGCCGATGGTCACCACCGCACCGTTGACGGTGCGGATCGGCAGGTCATTGAGCGCTTCGATCTCGCTGGGGCTGTTGTTGAGCAGCACGGTGAATTCGTTGCTGCCCAGCTTGGCGGTGCCGACCGGGGTGATCTGGTTCTGCGCGGCCAGCGCGTTGCCCACGTCCTGCGCGGACAGCCCCTTGGCCGCCATTGCCTGCGGGTCCAGGTCGAGGGTGATCTGGCGCTGCCTGCCACCATAGGGCGCCGGAATGGCCAGGCCCGGAATCGAGGTCAACGGTGGACGCACGGTGTTCTGCGCCAGGTCACGGATCTGCGATTCACCCAGCGTCGGGCTGGAGAACGCCATCTGCAGCACCGGCACGGTGGAGGCGCTGTAGTTGAGGATCAGCGGCGGGGTCATGCCGGCCGGCATCTGCTTGACGATGGTCTGCGAGATTGCGGTGATCTGCGCATTGGCAGTGCGGATGTCCACGCCGGGCTGGAAGAACACCTTGACCACGCCCATACCGGCCAGCGACTGCGATTCGATGTGCTCGATGTCGTTGACGGTGGTGCTGAGCGCACGCTCGTAGGGCGAGATCACCCGCCCGGCCATCGCATCCGGCGACAGGCCGGTGTACTGCCAGACCACGGCGATGACGGGGATGCCTATATCGGGGAATACATCGGTGGGGGTGCGCAGCGCGCTGAGCGGACCGACGATGCAGATGAAAATGGCCATCACCACGAAGGTGTAAGGCTTGTTGAGCGCGGTCCTGACCAACCCGAGCATGCGGCTCTCCAACGGTGCCACTGCCCACCGCGGGCAGCGCAGGCCGCCAAGTATCGTGGCTGCCGGCTAAAACAAGGCTGTGCCGCAGATGAAACATATTTCATGAAGGGAGTGGGTTCGGCAGGGCTGCGCCCTGCACCTGCCGAGGCCTTCAAGCAACAGCAACAGCAGCATTCCGTGGGATGGTGGGGCGGTGTCGGAGTGCGGGGACGCCGTGAACCCGTCCATGGGGGCTTGGCAGCCGCATCCATGCGGCTGACACCCCGCACTCCGACACCGCCCCACCTCTGACAGATTCCCGTGGCTGTTGGTGGATGTCGACCTGGGTCGACACATCCATCAGATATCGATAGTCAAACTTTGATCAGATCTACCGTGTCGACCAAGGTCGACACCCACCAGAGCAGAGCGCCATTCCGACAGATCGCAGAAATCTGTCGAAGGCGGGGTGGGTCCGGTTGCGGGGGTGTCCGCGGCATGGATGCCGCGGCCAAGCCCCCAGGGACGGGTTCACGGCGTCCCCCGCAACCGGACCCACCCCGCCAACCCACGGACTGCCCGCTTTTGACGTTGACGTTGATTGCGGCAGGTGCAGGGCTGCAAGCCCTGCAGAAAAACACCCCTACAGCACCTGCGGCCGGCACAGCAGGCTGAAGCGTGCGCCGCCCAGCGCGGACGACGTCACCTGCAGGCGGAACCCATGCAGCCCCGCAATGGCGGCCACGATCGACAGGCCCAGGCCGAAGCCACCGCCCTTGCTGGCCTCCGCCCGATGGAAACGCTGGAACACCAGGCTGCGCTCCGTCTCGGGTATGCCCGGCCCGGAATCCTCCACCGCAATGCAGGTCGCGCCGTCTTCCACCCGCGCCGACAGCTGCACGCGGCCGCCCTCCGGTGCGAACCGGATCGCGTTGTCGAGCAGGTTGCCGATCGCTTCGAACAGCAGGCCGCGATCCCCCATCACGCCCGGCAGATCGGCAGCCAACTCCAGCAGCAACACCTGCCCTTTCTCCTCCGCCAGCGGTGCATAGAAGGCGTGGATCTCCTGCAGCAGCGTGTCCGGCGCCAGCATGCTGAACCCGGAACGACGCTGATGGTCTTCCAGCTCGGAAATCCGCAGCAACGCGCGGAAGCGTGCCATCAGGGTATCGGTCTCCTCCAGTACCTGCTCCAGCGGCAGCGACTGTGGATCGCCATCGGCCACCTGCTGGCGCATGCGGTACAGCTGCGCGCGCACGCGCGTCAACGGGGTGCGCAGGTCGTGGGCGATGTTGTCACACACTCCTTTGACCTCGGTCATCAGCTGCTCGATGCGGTCGAGCATGGCGTTGACGATGGTCGCCAGCATGTCCAGTTCATCGCGGCGGTTGGCCAACGGCAGGCGCTGGCCCAGATCACCGGCGACGATGCGCGCAGTGGCCTGCTCGATGGCCTGGATGCGGCGCAATGGCCTGCGCCGCAACAACTGCCATCCCAGCAGGCCTGGCAACAGGGTCAGCGAAACACCCCACAGCAGCGCGTCGAGAATCAGATGATTGACCTCGTTCAACGGCCCGCTGTAGCGCACCAGCACCAGGATGCGGCCGTCGCGGGTCGGCATCGCCAGGCCGAAGCCGCGCTTGCCACGTGCGTAGGCGTCGGTGATCGGCAAACCGGATACAGGGTGCGCGCTGCCATCCAGCGGCAGCTGCGCCGGCAGTGACTTCAGCATGCCCGCGAGCGGTTTTCCATCGGGCGTGAACAACCCATAGGCATCGATGCCGTGCAGATCGTAGCGGCGATTCTCGCGCAGCGCTGCGGTCAACCCATCGCCGGTGAAGTGCTCGAACAGGTGCGCACGTTGCAACACTGCCGACTGTGCCAACTCGTCCAGGTACAACGATACCCGCCAGTACAGCACGCCCAGCAGCACGCACGACCAGGCCACGAACAGCAGGCTGTACAGGCCCAGCAGTCGGCTGCTGGACGAACGCCAGCCGTCAGAGAGTTTCGCTGAGGACATAGCCACTGCCGCGCACGGTTCGGATCAGCGACGGCGCATCGGCCTGGTCCAGCTTGCGCCGCAGGCGACCGATATGCACGTCGATGAGGTTGGTTCCGGGGTCGAAGTGATAGCCCCACACTTCCTCGAACAACATCATCCGGGTCAGCACCTGCCCGGCGTTGCGCATCAGGTACTCCAGCAGCTTGAACTCGGTCGGCAGCAGGCTCAGGCTGCGCCCGCCACGGTGGGCGGTGCGCGCCAGCAGGTCCAGCTGCAGGTCGCCCACCCGCAGCACGGTCTCGTTGCTGGCCGGCTGCTGGCGGCGACGCAGCAGCACTTCCACCCGCGCCGCCATCTCGTCGGAGGCGAACGGCTTGGTCAGGTAGTCATCGCCCCCGGCGCGCAGGCCGCGCACGCGCTCATCCACGTCGGACAACGCGCTGAGCATCAGCACCGGCGTGGCAACGCCGATCCGCCGCAGCGTGGTGACGATGGCGAGGCCGTCCAGGCCAGGCAGCATGCGGTCCAGCGTGATCACGTCATAGTCGCCGCTGGCCGCGCGCACCAGGCCTTCACGACCATCGGCCACCCAGTCCACCTGCAGGCCATGGCTGCTCAGCTCGGCCACGATTTCCTGGGCAGTGATGGCGTCATCCTCGATGGTCAATACGCGCGACATGGGCACCGCTGGAGTCGAGACTGGCCCATGCTCGCCAAATCAGCCGGCGCGGGCAAATGAAACATCCTTCATCCGCGCCCGCGGGTGCGGGCCGGTTCAGCCCGTTTCGCCGTCGTCACCCGGCAGCTCGGACAGCTCGCCCTGCACCTGCACGTTGTTGCGGCCCATCGCCTTGGCCCGGTAGCACTGGGCGTCGGCCGCGGCCACCGCCTGGTCCACGCTCATGCCGCCGGCCAGCGGCGCGACACCGATACTGGCGCCGACCCGCAGCCGGTCCTGGTCCCAGGGAATGGACAGCGATGCCAGCGTATGCAGCAGTTCACCACCGATGCGCGCGGCGCGGCGCGGCGTGCAGCCGGACAGGATCACGGCGAATTCGTCGCCGCCCAGCCGCGCCACCACGTCCGAGTCACGCACGCCGTGGCGCAGCACACTGGCCACCGCCCACAGCACGGCATCACCAGCCAGATGGCCCCAGGTGTCGTTGACCGGCTTGAACCGGTCCAGGTCGATGTACATCAGCGAGGCCGCCTGGCCGGTGCGCTCGACGCGGGTGATGGCCTGCTGCAGGTGTACTTCGAAACCACGGCGGTTGCTCAGTTCGGTCAGCGGGTCGATCTCGGCCAGGTGTCGCGCCTCGCGCTGGCGCGCACGCTGCTGGGTGTCGTCGCGCAGCACCCAGACCGCGCCGCGCACATGGCCTTCGTCATCGCGCAGCCACGCGCGGGTCAGGTCCACCGGTACCGTTGCCGCCCCCAGCCGCAGCAGCAGATCGGCATGCAGGTCCACGGCATTGCTTTCCGGGTCCAGCAGCACCGAGACGTCCAGCACCGAGCCCGGTGCGTATTCGGTGGTCAGCTCCAGCACGTCCTGCACCTTGTGCCCGGCCAGCGACAGTGCGCCATCGCCGGCCAGCATGCGCACGGCCGCGGCATTGGCATAGTCGATACGGCCATCCAGGTTGACGCTGAGCACCAGGTCAGCCACCGCATCAAGGGTGAGCCGGCTGCGCTGCTCGCTCTCGAACAAGCGCTGCTCGCTGCTGCGCTGGGCGGTGATGTCCTGGATCTGCGACACGAAATGCACCGGCTGGCCATGCTCGTTGCGCACCAGCGACACCGACAACCGAGTCCAGATCACCCGGCCATCGCGATCGAGATAGCGTTTTTCCAGATGGTAGTGGCTGCGCCGCCCGGCCAGCAGGTCGTGCACCAGCGCCAGATCGGCCTGCAGGTCGTCAGGGTGGGTCAGGCGCTGGAAATCGACCTGCAACAGCTCTTCGCGCGGGTAACCCAGGATCCGGCACAGCGCGTCGTTGACGTCCAGCCAACGCCCTTCCAGCGAAACCAGGGCCATGCCCAGCGCGGCGGACGTGAACGCACCGGCGAACTTCTCCGCCGACAGGCGGGCCTCGGCGCGAGCCTGCAGGATCTCGGTGATGTCGATGGCCATGCCGACATAGCCGATGCGCACCCCGTTGGCCCCATCCATGCGGCTGATCGAAAGGCGCACCTGCCGTGGCTGGCCATCCTTGCGCAGCAGCGTCCACTGCCGCGAGTAGGTCTGCCCGTCGGCGCGCGCACTCAGCGCCTCGAACACGCCCGGAAGATTGCCCTCGGCATCGGCCAGCGGCTGCAGCCAGGCCTTCAGCTCGGCCGGATCATGGAAGGCGTCGAGCCGGCGCTGGCCGACCACCTCCGGAGCGCTGTAGCCCAGCAGCCGCTGCGCACCGGTATTGAACAGCGTGATGGTGCCATCGATATCGGTGGCGATCACCGCCACCTCATCGGACGCATCGACCACCGCCTGCAGGCGCTGGCGGGTCTCGGCCGCATCCTGCCGCGCCTGCTGCAGCTCGGTCACGTCGGCATGTGCGCCGGCCATCCACAGCGGCCGGCCCTGCCCGTCCCATTCGAAGACCCGGCCGCGGTCCTGGATCCAGATCCACTGGCCGTTCCTGTGCCGCATGCGCAGCAGGCAGGCGTAGTTGTCGCTGCGGCCCGCGAAATGATCCTCCAGCGCGGCATCAGACAACGCGATGTCATCCGGATGCACCAGCTTCAGGAAGGTCTCCTGGCAGATCGGCTGCAGCTCTTCCAGGCGGTAGCCAACGATCTCGGCCCAGCGTGCATTGACCCGCATCTGGCCCGTCTGCACGTTCCATTCCCAGGTACCGGCCGCCGTGCCGTCGATGATCATCGCCAGCCGGCGGCGCTCTTCGGCCAACTCCTGCAGGCGTCGTTCAAGCAGCCCGTTGCCGTTGTTTACCTGGCCCACCATCAACCCGTTCCCCGGCCCGCGCAGGCACGCGTCTGCCGCAGCGGCGCGCTGCAGCCTGCAACGAAGACGGCGGGTCGTGCTGGCGTCATGGCCCTCCCCAGCGACAGCGGGGGGGGCGAACGCCTCCCCTCAAGCGCCAGTGTGCGCAATCACGGGGAAAACCGACAAGCCCCCCGCCCCGGATCAACCGTGACGGGGGCCACGATCCTCAACTGCGCTTGGCGCGGGCGAACGCTTCGGCCAGGGCATTGTTGGCCGGCGCTGCCGACGGGCCGGGGCGGCCGCCATTGCCCTGGCCGCGGTTCGGCCCACGGTTCTGGCCGCCCGCGTCGCGGCGCGGCCCCTGCCCCTGGCCGCGCTCGTCGCGCTGGCCCGGGCGGCTGGTGGCCTGGCCGGGGGTGTCGTCCAGGCGCCGGGTCAGGGCGATGCGCTTGCGCGCCACGTCCACCTCCAGCACCTTCACCTTGACGATGTCGCCGGCCTTGACCACCTCACGCGGGTCTTTCACGAACGTATCGGACAGTGCGGAAATGTGGATCAGGCCGTCCTGGTGCACGCCGATATCGACAAAGGCCCCAAAGGCCGCCACGTTGCTGACCACGCCTTCCAGCACCATGCCCTCGCGCAGGTCCTTGATGTCCTCCACGCCCTCGGCGAAACGCGCCGCCTTGAACTCGGGGCGCGGGTCACGACCCGGCTTCTCCAGTTCTTTGAGGATGTCGCGCACGGTCGGCACGCCGAAGGTCGCATCAGTGAACTGCTCTGCCTTCAGCCCGCGCAGGAAACTGCCGTCGCCGATCAGCGCCTTGATCGGGCGCGCGGTGCTGGCCACGATGCGTTCGACGACCGGATAGGCTTCCGGGTGCACCGCTGAGGCATCCAGCGGCTGGTCGCCATCGGCGATGCGCAGGAAGCCGGCGCACTGCTCGAAGGTCTTTTCGCCCAGGCGCGCGACCTTCAGCAGGTCCTTGCGGCGCTTGAACGGGCCGTTGTCGTCACGATGGCGCACGATGTTCTCGGCGACCGTGGCTGACAGCCCGGACACGCGTGACAGCAGCGCCGCCGAGGCAGTGTTCACGTAGACGCCGACCGCGTTCACGCAGTCCTCGACCCGCGCATCCAGCGCCCGCGCCAGGCGGTACTGGTCCACGTCATGCTGGTACTGGCCGACGCCGATCGCCTTGGGTTCGATCTTGACCAGTTCGGCCAGCGGATCCTGCAGGCGGCGTGCAATCGACACCGCGCCACGCAGCGACACGTCCAGCCCCGGGAATTCCTTGGCCGCGAACTCGGACGCCGAGTACACCGACGCGCCGGCCTCGCTGACCACCACCTTCTGCAGCTTCGGGTTGGCGACGGCCGTGATTGCTTCACCGGCCAGCTTGTCGGTCTCGCGGCTGGCAGTGCCGTTGCCGATCGCGATCAACTCAACGTTGTGCTTGGCACACAGCTGCTTGATCGTCTGCAGCGACTGCTCCCACTGCCGGCGCGGCTCGTGTGGATAGATGGTGTCGGTCGCGACCAGCTTGCCGGTGGCGTCGACCACGGCGATCTTGCAGCCGGTGCGGATGCCCGGGTCCAGGCCGAGCACGGTCTTCGGACCCGCCGGCGCGGCCAGCAGCAGATCCTTGAGGTTGTCGCCGAATACTGCGATGGCCTCGGCTTCGGCCTTCTCGCGGGCCTGGTTGAACAGGTCCAGCAACAGGTGGGTGTGCAGCTTGGCGCGCCAGGTCAGGCGGCAGGCATCCAGCAGCCAGCGGTCGGCGGCTCGGCCCTGGTCGGCGATGCCGGCCTTGCGCGCCACGCGCCCCTCGGCGTACTGGTGGCCGGCCTCGGCATCGTTGCCCGGGTCCAGCTCCAGGAACAGGATTTCCTCGCGCCGCGCACGGAACAGCGCCAGCAACCGGTGCGACGGGATCTTCGCCAGTGCCTCGGCATGCTCGAAATAGTCGCGGTACTTGGCGCCCTCGGTTTCCTTGCCCTCGGCCACGCGGGCGCGGATCACCCCGGTTTCGCCCAGCCAGGTGCGCAGCTCACCCACCAGCGCGGCGTCTTCGCCCCAGCGCTCCATCAGGATCGCGCGCGCGCCCTCCAGCGCTGCCTTGGTATCGGCCACGCCCTTTTCGGTATCGACGAAGGTGGCAGCAAACACCTGCGGGTCCTGCGTCGGGTCGGCCAGCAGGCCATCGGCCAGCGGCTCCAGCCCCGCCTCGCGGGCGATCTGCGCGCGGGTGCGGCGCTTGGGCTTGTACGGCAGGTACAGGTCTTCCAGCCGGCTCTTGGTATCGGCCGCCAGGATGTCGTTGCGCAGTTCGTCGCTGAGCTTGCCCTGCTCGCCGATGCTGGCCAGCACCGCCGCGCGCCGGTCTTCCAGTTCGCGCAGGTAGGTCAGGCGCACTTCCAGGTTGCGCAGCTGGGTGTCGTCCAGGCCCCCGGTCACTTCCTTTCGGTAGCGCGCGATGAACGGAACGCTGGCGCCCTCGTCGAGCAGGCTGACGGCGGCACGTACCTGGGCGGACTGGGCACCGA
>Ga0228674_1000678_pt1 | contig 22389 bp, 23 predicted proteins | sample 1D_rmetaG_FD_189054 | JGI IMG/M metagenome (GOLD analysis project Ga0228674, IMG submission 189054) | Seawater microbial communities from Monterey Bay, California, United States - 1D_r | ecosystem: Environmental > Aquatic > Marine > Coastal | place: USA: California | collected 2016-09-26
CCCTCAGCGCCCACAACTAAAATAGTAAGAAAGCCATCCACAAAAGTGGGTGGCTTTTTTCGTTTACGACATCGAACGAAGTTTACTTCAGTGAGACTGACGGAAATGAAAAAAGCCAAATGCTGCGGAGCAGCCGATGGCTTTATTTTTCTTTTAGTTGGGTACAAGGGCACCAGTGAAGGGTTCTTTCGCCGCTAGGCGGAAAATCCCCGCTATTACAGAGCGTGTCAACCCCTTACGATATTTAAGCAGCACTTGTCCAATTCCGAATCTCAGAAGATTCATTCAACGCCTGTTCTTCTAACCACTCAAAGTATTCGAAAGCACCTTCATCCCAAGGCTCAATACCCATCTCCATACTTGAGGGTGTAAAGTGAGTATCATTCATTAGATCCGCTTTGTAACGAAACCCTCTCCAGTCAAGATTAAGTTTAACCCAAGAAAGCTGTTTAACATGAGGTCGGACCAATTCCAATAAAGGTTTCACACTATCGTAATAGGTTACGACTGTCAAGGAATGTGAAGGACAAGACTTAACTACCTCCACCAGATCTTCGTAATTAAAGTAGTCTATTGGCATGAACCAAAAAATACTTCCACCCTCCTTTGCTAACAACCTGTAATTGACTAAAAACTGAAATTCTTGTTCCATTGATAACTTGCTTTGATATCAATTTAATCCCAAGTGTGCAGAATTAACACACAGTACTATTTAACGTATCGATTTCCAGCATATTACGTATTGCGACTGAAACGCTCCATTTATCCCTATTCTGGTAATATACCACGAGATCTAGATATCCCATACTACAAAAGTGATCTTCTTGTGCTTCATTGATTATAATCTTCTCACTATAACCTCCCTTTATTCCACTTTCAGTAGAATCATACGGGTAGAGCAACAAAGAGTGTGTACACTTCCAATAATGATTGTAGGCAAACATTTGCTTCAAGTCGTTATCAGAAGGTTTGTTCTTCTCTGGAAGCTTCCACTTAGTGTCTATCACATACACCACTCCACTTTCTCTATGACGCAGAACAATATCTGGTTTAATGACTTTTTTCTCCCAAAAGCGTTTTTTTTGTCCATGGACTTCCCATTCACGCTTTAATTCTCTTTTAAGTAGCCTGTAGATGTATTCCTCCCAAAGGGTATTCATATCAAACATCAAAGCTATCATATCCTGTTGGCCTGCTTTTAAGTCTGGTCTATAGTTGAGTAATAGAAGTTTGGCTATTTCCAAAGATGAGAGGCATTGTCATAGAAAGTTGAATTTGACAGAGAATACACAAATGCATTACTACTATTTCAATCTCCTAACCTGTCCGTAGATATAATTTCTCCAGTGATGAGCAGAGTATATGTAATGAAAAATCAAATATTACATGGTGGCGCGACTCGTAGAAGCAGGGTGAATATCGATCGAGTATGCGACTCATTTAGATTTCTTCGTGATTTAGTCACGTCACTTATTCTAGAATATTCTTCTCTATCCAATCTCTTGAAATCTTGCTATCCCATTTCGTTTTCCAAATAACCTCCTTCGCTCCGGCTGACTGGGCCCAATGAGCCCAAAACTCCTTTAATAAGTCATTATCTGTGAGCCCACCCTTTACACCTATCATTGGGTCAAAATCTCTTCCACCAGTCTCTAAAAGGATTAATTTCGAGTTTTCGAGAGACACAGAACTTTCCCTGAACAAACCCGTTTTAAAATTTGAGTCAAGGCGGGCCTTTCGAATTTGGGATGGTGACCATATTCTTTCATCGTTGGTATTAACATAACCGTCCGTAAGAATCACAAAAACATGTTCAAAAGAATCATCCACATCAATATTTGAAATATAATTTTCAAGAGCTGCTAAAGTGTTCACTCCTTTAGAATCATAATTCACATAAGCGTTCTTTATTCCCTCAATTAGTTGCTTTACATCCTCACGTAAAGATGCTTCATTCTTATCAATCCCCGATCTATACTTGAATCTATCAATCATATTCTCGGGACTTATGATTGCATAATTTTCACTTTGAACGGCTCGTAATTTTGAAAAAGATAGATTAGGGAATTTCTTTGCGAAATTTCCAACATACTTCGGACTTTGACTTATACACAATGAGTCCAAATATTGTTGATTTAGTATTCCATCTGTTGAAATACCATATGACTTCTTGGATGTTAAAATGGTTAAAAGTATTTCCCGAATGAAATCTAAATCTCTAGGTGCCGGGTTTAAATCCTCCGGCATATATAATCGACCTGAAACATCACTTAATAAATGGATTCGTGTTCTAACTTCAGCTACAGGTTTGTTTTTTTGAGCGTTCTCTATAGACACCGAGGAATCCCCTGACGAAACCTCCTGATCAGTTTGCTGATCCTGCCTGGTGCAAGTTTGGGTCATTAACAAGGCAAATAGCATTAGTACTATTAACGCTAGAAGTACGTTTGTCGTTCCTCTTTGATCCATAATCAATTCATATTTATATCATACCATTCGATGAGTGCCATTTCCACAGAGCCTATCTTATCGCGAGAAATTACCTCACTGAAATATGATGTAATCCATTGAAAATACCCCGTTTTGTAGGTGGCAATTTTACCTTCTAGGCCTTGCTTTAACATTGTTTTGTCACCTGTAATGAGCATCGTTACATAGCGACTCACAGATTCTTCAACCTTATTGAGCTTCTCTTCATAAACAAGCTTCACATCACTAATGCTCTGCTCACGCACCTGCTTTGATGTTTTATACTTCTCCTGTAATACCCCTATATCAACTGATATTTCATCTATCGCTTTGTCTAGTCTATTTATTTCACCTTCCAACGGCTTAATCTTATTATTCAGCTTATTCAGCTCTTTCTTCAAGCTACTCAATCGAACGGCTTTATACTTGTCTATACTATATGGACTGCTCGCCAACAAGGCACCATTAACACTTTCACCAATCATTTTTACAAGCATCAATGGCAAGGCCCCTAGAATAAACACTATAATTATCTCACCATTTATTAGTGCCGAAATAGGGTCGAAGGCTCCAATAGACGGATCAATTATGTAATAAGTTTTGTGTTGAATGTTCGCGACACGAATAGCAACGAACATGTCAATCATGAAGACGCCTATGACCCAGCCGAAAATAAATTCCCCGAACCAATGAACATCTGGTTTTATTACTTTAATTAATGTGAATGATACGGGAACTATAAAAATTAAAAATGCGAACAATCCTGCTATACCGAATCTGCCTTGGAGTAAAGAAATTATATTGAAATAAATTGGTTGTGCAACAAATGGGTTGTCCTCTCCCAATCGCTCTAATGCTATTTCTTCAGCGACAAGGATGTTGAAAAATGTCGAAGCAAAAAACACGGACAATATACCAGCTAGAAGTATTGTAACTATCACCTTAATGGTAGTATTCATCCTCCAAAAAGGAACTATACCTATTTGAGCTTTAGTAGACTCAATTTCTTCGTTAGCCTGAGAATGTAACAAGCTTAACTCATCAATTTTAGACTGAATTTTGTCTTTAGCATTGGAATTTTCACTCTGCTTCCCTTTCAATAGGCTGACGTCGTAATTTATAGACTCTAAATCACTTTGAGACCTTAAATGTATCTCATTTATTTCTTCGTCCCTTTTAAGTAAGACCTTTTCTTTAACCTGATCCCCCGCAGCAACAAGTTGAGCTTTAATTTGCTCTATTTTGGCAGAATTCGTTGAAATACTCTGTCTAAAATCCTGAAAGTATTGGTTAATTCTTGTAATAAAGATCTCTTTGCTCCCATTTGCTTGCTTTGCATCTTTACCGCCTTCATCTTCGATTTCCTGCACATCAAATTGAACCAAATTAGATCTTAGAATTCCACTCAACACATTGTCTAAAGAGTCATTAAATTGAACTGGATTTGAGATGTCATCGTAATTAATTGATGTTTTGGATTCGTTTGACTCCATATATAGTTGGTTAAATTCTTTTAAAAATTTCTTGCCGTCCATTGAAATGGTAACAATCTCTTTGTTCTTTTTATGCGCAGCGTTGGTATAATTGTAACTTCCATGAATCACCTGATGTGAATCTATAACTAAGTATTTTTGGTGCATTAATGAGCTCTCGAATACGTGAATGCTTAATTTCGAACCGTAGTTATCTAAGAGTTTTTTATTGATACTAGAATCCGAAGTGATGATTTTCACATCGACGCCTCTTTCTCTAGCATTAACAAGTGCTTCAGCAATTCCTAGGTCAGTAAAAAACGCAACTGCGAGATGCAAGTTTTTTTTTGCTTTTTGGATGGCGCCAATAATTTCAAATCGAATTTGTTGACCGTCTGTTAAAACCATAATTGTTCATTGGTAAGGCTTAGTCCAATATAATCACAATGGAGTAAACTACTAGAACAAAATAAAGATTAATGAACATCTCCCTTATTTGGTAGAATCCCTAATTAAAAAAATATGTAATTGAATGACTATTCAAATCACATTTTTAATGTTAATGATGCAGGGGTACGATTTTTTATCCTTCAGTTGGAGTGAGAACCAATTAGACAGTCAGTAAAACATGCATACTATACATTAGAGATGCTAAATTCATTTTAAAATGCCACTCAACATATTCATGTGTAACTCATTTATATAACTATCAATTGTATCGCTTGACAGAAACCTCTCATCATTGTCAAATACTAGAGCAATATACTAGCTGGAAGGGCTGAAAGCTCATTATAAAACCAAAAAACAAAAAAGGCAAACCAAACGGTCCCTTTTATTCCAAAGCGATACATCAAGGCCCTAGCAAGAGGATTAGATTCCATGGCGATGCCATTAATATGTTTGAGCGTAGTAGTACAATCTAACCACTTAGTTAGAACCACCATTAGCGAGGTAAAATAGGTTAATGCTACTATCATAAACTCAAGGCATTTATTTTACGCACTCCACCCCGCTTCCCAGTGATCTGGTGCGGCTTAGCAAGCGCATCTGTAACGGCTTGTTTAATCTTTCTATTGATCTTACTGACGGTTTGAGTCAAATCATCGTCTTGCATGCACCAGCGATCTAAGACCGCATTGATGGCCTCTTTTCGCTTCTCCTGATCAATAGCTGCATCATCACTATGCACCTGCTGGTAATGCTCTTCGTATAAGGAGAAAAGCGCTACACGATGATCACAGATTTCATTGTATGCTACACCCTCAGGATGACTTAAGTAAAACTTATAAAGTGCCATTTCCTTCGGCGCCAAAGAAACTTGTGCTCCAATACTGTCAAATTTCAAATACTTCATACCTGCTTCTACTCCCAGTACCTTGCGTTCCCTGCGAGCTCTAGTAAAAGAGTTTTGCTGGGCCCGAACGGCTTCAAACCCTTTAAACACATGATCAATGAACAATGGATTAATCTGTTGACGGTTAATGTGTTCATAGCACTCCTCACAAACATCTGCAGATAAAATCTTAAGTCGAATATTCTTGATTTCACTAAAGAAGTCATTCATACAACCACGGTCATTCATGTGGACGAATTTCTCCTGATAGTCTGGTTCGTTAAATGCCCTAAACCGCATAGCGGAGGCAAACAACTCATACGCAACTGGTACATGTCTCGCCGTCAACGTTTCTGTCGCATAATGTGTCGTCTGAATAAAGGCGACATTCTTTCGCTCAGGTGACGGTCCACAAAAATAGTTATGGTCATTACCGTATGGATTTAGCAAGATGACTAAACTGTGTTCACGATCTTCACGAAACTCTGAAAAGAACCAATCTTCAGCTTTAGCCATACGCTCCAATACCTCAGTAGGAGTTTCAATCCACTTACGCATTTCTCGTGCATTACGGAGACTGTAGTTGGCATCACCTATAGACTCATCCATATCTATTTGAAACATCACCTGAGCAGGCTGGATATCCTCCATCCCATCCCAATCATCATCATGAGTCATGTAATGTTTTGGATTCTCTTCCGGGTAATCTACCAATCTGAACTGTATGGGCCCGTTCGGGTCCACTTTCTGTGCAAGGTCAGAAGCAGCGCTTATGGTTCCCGATACACCTAAATATTTGGGCACCAGTAAAAAAACATTAGTCTTCCGCATAGTAATAAGTTTAGAAGGTGAAGCGGAAGACCTGTTAGGGCCTCCCGCGTTATTAATATACTGCATTCATTAGGCCTTTGTCAAGTCCCGTTCCTACCTGTACTACGTACAGATTTATTTTTTCTGTCGCTCCTGCTCCTTCTCACGACGAAGTTGCTCTCTAATCCACAACTCCTTTTTGTTGAGATTAAGGCTACTGTCCTTCGTGGTATAGTATTCAGAGACCGATTGACCTAGACTAAACATGGCTTCCACCTTTTGATGCTGATTGTAGTGGCGCATTTTATCACGGCGCATATTCCTGCGGCCCATATCCATAATCGCACTCACATCTGTACCGATCAAAGCGATCTCCCAACCTACACGCTCCTGATAATCGCCTAGTATCTTCTGAATATCAGGGCCTGTAAATTCTGATGATGCGTTTTCGCCACCATCCGTAAAGATTACCACCAAAGCCTCTGCCTCGCCTCTACGTACCTGGAAATCTACACGCGCATCTGTTCTTTTAACCGCTAATCCAATCGCATCATACAATGCGGTCATTCCACCGGAATAGTACTCTTCACCTTCTATTTCCTTGACGTCAGCCACAGATTCAGAATCTCTAAGCACTACATAGTCTGTATCAAACTTTACTATTGTGATACGACAGGGACGAAGGGTTTCCTTAAACTTTAACTTCAATTCCCGAATCTGACCATTCAATTCTTCCAATACCTCAGGGATTTCACGATGCATACTACCAGAGGCATCCAACACGAATGTGTAATCTAATAGTACGTCTTTCTTCGAATTCACTTCTTGTTCCATAGGACAAATCATTTTGATTAATAACTGGTACAAATGTCCTTCTACAACATATAAATTCCTGATTCCGACAACCTTGTCGACACTCAACTATCTTATTATAAGCAACTTAATACTCTATCCCAATCCCGACGGATAAACCACAGAAGGATGATAAAGACATTTCTCCTCCGAATAATCTTGAATGACATCCATCTCAAACAAAGTCGCTATTCGAATTCCGGTTTCGATCCACTCTTTTGTTTTTGAATAGACCGTTCCTGTCCTCCATATCCCGTGGTATCCATATTCGTATTTCACAAAATCTCTCCCAACGATTCGAACATCAACTGACTTCTTCGATGGTGTAATCTTTAACACCTCTAATTCTTGAACCATTATTGGACGATCTACTTTTTTGAAAAGCTTCAACTCTGCGCCTTCGTATCCAAACTCAATCACATCCAGTGCGCGTGACTGTAGAGCTCTTTTAGAAGCTAAGATCTTCTTCCAATTCATCAAATTCACCTCTTCCCAATTACGCTGTATACGTTTATCTTGTTTTCGAACGAGCGAAAAATAATCACTTTGCTCCGTTTCACAGGCAGTAACGAATCGTTCAAAAAACGCTTCACTATCATACAACCAGTTGTAAATACCAATCCACCGCTTCATTTCATCGGGTGTACAGTCGCCTTTGTAGGATATTCTGGCATTATCCGGATCCAGATAATAATCTCCGTTTTCCCAGCTTTCCTCTTTAAGTTGAATACTAACAGTAAATTCCGAACGGCCCCAATGTGTTTTTTCTTGATTTCGGAGATTTAAATAAAATTCCGGATTCAAATAGCCCATACCGAGTTCTCTTTGGTACATAGTACGTCGATATCCATAAGGCAGCTGAAATCCGATTAATTCATACGGAGACGCTACTAATTCAGGTGCACTAGATACAAGCATGGAAATCCGCCGTTTTGCCTTCTGATGATACAGCTCAGTTTCGGCTAATGCATCTTTAACATCTTCCTTCAACCATTCAATCCTACTTTCACAAAATGCCACTAACATCTCATCCGTTAGGATACTCTCCTTTCGTGATCCTTTGGATGGATGTTCTAGTTTAATTACCGTTTTAATACTACTCATAATTCCTTTGATTTACTACTTATATAAGATACAAAAAGGTGTTCTAAAAACCCAATTAATCCGATCGTTTTAACGCTCTTTAACACCTGTAAATCAATTGGTTAACCAAGATTTACAACTGTGCTCCAAAACAGCACTAAAACACCTTTAAAATTGCTCGTTCCGGGAAGTTTCCGCACAAAAAACGACCCCCATGGAGGCCGTTTTAATGCAAAAAAAAGAACAAAACTACTCTACCTCAAAATCCATTTTCACCGTGATACTCGCCGTCTTCCATCTGCTGGAAGTATTGAACGTGCCGCTCCAGGAATAGGACTCGCCGGAGTTGTAACCTAAGATTTGAAACACACCTAATCTTGCATCTTTCAATCCATTTAGTTGGCTGTTTGAATTTTTCGCGATTTGCTCTGCACGCACGCGTCCATTCTCCGAAGCCTGCTCTATCAAATTCAACTTTAGCTTATCCAGTTCGCTATAATAGAACTTAGGATTATACGACCTAAATTGTAATCCCTGCTCCAGTAATTCACTTATTTCCCTTGAAATAGTGATGACTCGTTCCAAATCTTTCGAATCTATGGTTACCACCTGAGAAAGGCGATACGCTTCAAATTCACTGCCCACATACTTGCCGTCATCATTGTATTTACTCCGTTCAACATCATCGGTGTTGACTTGGCGGAAAGTCAGTTCTTCCTGCTTTATTCCTTTCCCGAGCAGATAATCTTCAACCACTTTTCGGTCTGCTCGTATCGCCTCAAAAGCACTGGCAAGATCCTCATCCGTTGTCTCAAAGATGCCACTCCAAACAACCTCATCACTTTCAAAATCAATACTCCCTAAGCCTGTGACGGATACATTTCCTTTACGGTCTCCGCGCGTTTTATAAGCATGTGCTAAAAACATGGCTGCGCCTAAGATGCTGATGGCAAAAATTGCCGCTACTGTTCTTTTCATTCTTCTTTTATTTTAGATTGAATTTCATTTTCCGTGGGCAGTTCCAGTATCGTATCCTCCTCCCAGCGAACGTAGAAGAGATTAAACACCAATTTTCCGTCTGACAGTGTATCTAGCTTCAAACTGGCTTCTTCATACGTTACAGCGCGCGCACTGTCCAACTGATAGGGCTCGTTCCAATTCACCCCATAAAAGTTTCTCAAGTCACTTCTTAAAGAATCGCCCGTATGTGCATTGTATTCATCCAGCACATCATGGTAATACATACTGTCCATTTCTATCGAATTCCAATCACGAATCATCTGCCTCGCAATTTTATTATCATAGACAGAATCTGCATTGTAGTAATAACTAAAAAAGATATAGTCTACATCTTCATAATCCTTGAAATACATCTTCGTGATTCCTCCGATGGTATCTTGATATGCCCGAACAGAATCTTCATCTGCCCACTCCCATTGAATAAAAGGAGTTCTTGAGACTTGTTGCTTAAATATGTCAGGATGTGCCTCATCCTGTGCCTGAACCGCTAGCCCTGCCAGCCCAAGCATCAAACTCAAAAGTTTTCTCATTCCAATACCAATGTTTTTTGTTCTAAATTAAATTCCAGTGTTCCGAAAGACCCTAGAATATCCATACCCAGTAAATTATCACCGCCTTCTACAGCGCCTATGGGGAGATTCTTAAACGTTGTCCCACCTATTGTGATCGATTGAATCTCATATTCATCAAACTCGCGTAAACCGCAAGCTGTATCGTACCATCCTGATCCCGTTTTCGTCACACGAATCCCGTTATTGATAAGGTAGTCGATGGTACTTTTCGTGAGTGCGGTCTGCGAACATCCCGTATCGATAAGGAAGAAGATCTCTACCGGACCCGATTGACCAGTTGTACTCCAACAAGTAGAACCTTCCCAGTTTTTATGCATACTCACTAAAATCCTATCCGGGCTGCCGTTCTCAAAGAATTCTTGCTGACGCAACTCCCATCCATCCCAGTGCTTTACATCATCCATAATATATCTGCGGGATCTAGGATGCAACTGCCCCACATCTTCAAAAACAGCAAAATCCTGCGATTTCTGAAACTTGACCGTCATTCTGCGCTCTCCCGGAAAATCAAAAGTCCCCATGCCGTCTATAAGTCCATAAGCGAAACGTCCAGTAAAAAAAGTTCCTGGCGCGTAGGTAGTATCATCTATATCAAAATACACAGAACCTAGCCCATGAGGCTTACCGTTTCGCCAATTCCCAAAGTATATATCACCTGACTCATTTTTGGCTGTCCCATTCCCCGCGATACAATCACCGTTTAAACATTGACTGCTCACAAATAAAGGTTGCTTCCCTTTGAACTTGCGCTGCCCTTCAACAAAAAAGGGCAGTAGCATTAAAAGCATCATCATCTTTTTCATACGCTCTTGTTTTTTAATTCTTGAGATAAATATCAAATGATTCGGACACACTTTCTCGAAGCGACAACCTTGTCAGGCCGCCAAACCACCATGCAACACAGATCGGAACCTGTGCAATTCTCATCAAATAGGTAGAATCCCATTTGTTTTTGGAGTAGTCACTCCCGCATCTCAAACCACCGTGCCCTGGAAGGATCGGTTGGTACCCATTTGGGTTCCTATATGCTCGCTTTTACCGTTTTACACGTATAAACACGTACGATTTACACCATCGAATACTATCGGTCAAGACAACTAACCATGATAATGCCATGAGACTTAAATCTTCCCGACAAAAGGCTAAATGTAATTTGCTTTTAAGCTTCATCTGTAATTGGCTCTTGACACTTACTCTTCTAACGTTTAAAAAGAAAATGTAGTATTTGCAGTTTTCTTTTTTCATTGATATAAAGGTATTAGACTGCTGTGCATTCTTGAAGCACAGCTAAACACTTATCCCATCGTTGACTACCGCGTTTCATTTTGTCCATCCACTCCAACCCTGAATCACCTAAGCCCCAACTATACCGCGAATACGATTTTTTCATCAAATAAAAATTTATTCCTAGATTAGATTAACTAACACATCTACTATGAATTATTATTTTAAAGTACTCCGACAGTATGTTGATTTCAAAGGTCGCGCCCGCCGCGCTGAATATTGGAATTTTGTATTATTCAGCACGCTCATTTCCATTGTACTAACCCTCATTGATATTTATGGTCTAGGAACAAATCCTATGGCAGGTGAATCAGGAATGATAAGCAATCTTTACAGCCTCGCTGTTTTCCTCCCATCACTCGGCGTTTTGGTACGTCGTCTCCACGATGTGGGTAAAAGCGGCTGGTTCTTCCTTATTGTACTAATCCCATTGATTGGTGCCATCTGGTTACTCATTCTACTATTTAGAGACAGTCAACAAGGTGAAAACAAATGGGGACCATCGCCTAAAGAGGCCGTCTGATACCCTAACGTTTTATCATAAAAAAGCCCTCCGTTTGGAGGGCTTTTTTCTTGCCGGCAGTTTCCCACCTACTATTTCAACAACTCCTTAATCCCGCCTAGAGAGCTCAACACTCCAGTGGCTTCATAAGGAAGGAACACGGTCTTATTATCCGTACCCTGACCCAGCGATTCTAGGGTCTTCAAATACTCTTTCGCAACGAGGTACTGAATAGGATCTTTACCCTCACCACCCACAGCGACTTTAATTAATTCGATAGCCTCCGCTTCTGCCTTTGCAGTAGTAATGCGGGCTTCAGCAACACCCTCTGCTTCTAAGATGGCAGACTGGCGCTCACCTTGGGCACGTGCAATATCACTCTCACGCTGACCTTCTGCATTAAGAATAGCCGCACGCTTCAAACCTTCAGCCTCAAGAACAGCAGCACGACGGTCACGCTCTGCACGCATTTGTTTCTCCATCGCTGCCTGAATATCTGCAGGCGGATTGATGTCCTGCAATTCAACGCGATTAACCTTCACGCCCCACTTGTTCGTGGCATCGTCAAGAATGGAGCGGAGCTTCGTATTAATAGTATCTCTTGAAGACAAACTTTCATCCAGCTCGAGCTCACCGATCACATTACGCAATGTAGTTTGTGTCAATTTTTCTATAGCATCCGGCAGATTTGAAATCTCATAAACCGCTTTCACAGGATCCATGACCTGGAAATAAAGCACAGCATTAATCTGAACCACTACGTTATCCTTAGTAATCACATTTTGCTTGGGAAAATCGTAAACCGTCTCACGAAGGTCAATACGATTCAGCTCCTTAAAATTTACCATTTTTCTGCCATCAACCCCTTCCATCACATAACGCCACATGATCGAGCGCGGACGGTCAACAAACGGCCAAATGATGTTAATTCCGCTACTAAGGGTTCTGCTGTACTTCCCTAATCTTTCGATGATCACTACTTCTGACTGCTGAACAATCTTTAAACCCGCAGCGCCAAAGATGACCACTAACAAGGCTAGGGTTGAGAATATGATTACAAATCCACTCATTCTACTGTTATTTTTAAGTTTTTATAGTTCTATTTCTGTACCCGTTCCACCTGCAATACGATACTGTCTCTCGAAACGACTTGTACCAGTGTTCCCACTGCGAGATCGTCGCCGCATTCTACCTTCCAGTCATCACCTCCTATGAGCGCGCGACCAGCCCCTGTGGCATTGTCTACAGCCTCAGTAACACGACCTTTTTGCCCAACGATAGAGTCCGCATTCGTCTTTACTTTATCCTTTAAAAAGCGATCTACCACGGGCTTAATGGTGAAAAAGGCAATTACGGATCCTAGGGCAAATAAGGCAATGAGCCATTCGGTGTCCAATTCAAAATACGCACCAACACTACTGAATACCAATCCTACCCCGAGCGCCCCCGCAAGGAAGCCCAGTGTAAAAACTTCAATGATTAAAGAAAAAATGGCCAGCGCCAATAAAATATGCCAAAGCCCTACAGACTCCATACGTAACGGTTTTTAGTTAAAAGGGAAGTTACTAAAGAATCGCTAACCTACTCCCCGCTTTTCATTAAATTAGAAGTTCCTAAAACCTCAACGATGCGCAAACTGCTCCTAGTGCTTATTCTGCTCACCTACACCCTAAATGCCCAAGAGCGTGTACTTTTTATAGGTAATAGTTATACCGCCGCAAACAGCTTACCAACGATGGTTGCGGCCCTTGCCTCTTCTGCAAACCAGAATTTAGCCTGTTCGCAGCAAACTTTAGGTGGCGCCACGCTTTACCAACATGCCCAAAGCAACGCTACATACTCGAAGCTTTCCAGTCAGAGTTGGGACTATGTCGTACTTCAAGCGCAAAGCCAGGAGCCTAGTTTTCCCTACAGTCAATTCTCATCGCAGACGCTCCCTTACGCCATTCAACTCGTGGACTCCATCCGCAGCATTACTACCTGTGCTCAACCTGTATTTTTCAGAACCTGGGGCCGTGAAAACGGCGATCCATTCAATTGTGCCGCATTTCCCCCACTCTGCACCTACGAAGGAATGGACTCCATGCTGCACCGTCATTACAGTCTCATGGCGGATACCACAGATGCGTACCTCAGCCCGGTAGGCTCTGTATGGAAGCACATTCGCGATACTGACTCCACCATCAACCTCTACACTTCTGACGGCAGCCACCCCTCCCTCGCTGGAACTTATGCAGCAGCATGTACTTTCTTCACTATGATTACGCGAATGGATCCCAACTCCATCACTGACGATCAAAACCTAAATCCTAGCGTAGCAGCAACCATTCGACAAGCCGCAAAAGATATTGTTTATGATTCATTGGCCTTATGGGGCGTGGGCGCATACGAGACACAAGCAGGTTTCACCGCGTCGATGTCAAACGACACGTTAACGTATACCGACACGAGCCTTTTTGCGGATTCCGTGTACTACGATTTTGGTGATGGAAATTCTAGTTCGACACCTAATGGCATTCACGCCTACGGTCAAGACAATCTTTACACCATCACGCAGTACGCCTACCGTTGCGGGAGCGTTGACACTACGGCCCTAGTCGTTCAATCTATGGTGACTTTCTCTATTGATGAAATGACACATCCTTATGTCAACATAGAGAAACTAGGCCGATTCTGGCCCGCCAATCTTCAATCTGTAACTCTTTATACGCTCAGTGGAAAAACGTTCTGGCATGCCGACGCAACTAAAATACCAGACCTACCGACAACGGGCAGCACTATGCTTATCCTGGAAGCCACATGGAACGGGCATCAAAAATCACGTCAACGGTATTTTCCAAAGCAGTGGTAAAATCAAAGTTTCAAGTTAAGATGGAGTAAACGCATCCTCTTACCCGTACCTTACGTCAATGAAAAAACTACTATTTACCGCGCTACTTATCCTTGCAAGCACAGCGGGCTTTGCACAAAAAATGAAAGTTAAAGTGGACAAAGAATCGGGCACCATTTCTGTAAATGAAGTTCCGCAAGCCATTCTTATCAAGGAAAATGCTCCCGGCCAGTTAGGCATCAACAAGAATTTTACGATCACCAATCTTGACGGTAAAGAGCTCCTTTACTTCGTTTTTACGCAGGAGCCTGAAACGAACAGTCGCGGTTACAAAACAGGGAAAACGCTCACATACTATACCCTGAATTTCATCGAAAGTCGAGGTCAAGGAAGGCGCACCGGGACCATGACTGGTCTAGGAGCGGCAAAAATCGCTATGAAAAACGGGCTTATTGTCGATGGCGAAATAGATCCTGTAGCTCAAAAGAAATTTCTACTGAAATATTAAACAGTGTAATGCAAGTAAAAAAGTCCGGTTTGAACGGGCTTTTTTTTGTTCCGACAATTTTAAGCCCCTTAGAACCATCTGGCAAGCGATGGGTTAAGTAGAAAAGAAGAATTATGAACGCATTATTTCTCACCATCGCCATGCTCGCCTCTTATACCACCTTATTCGACTTTACAACCGATGCAAATATGGATCGCTGGGCTGTGATTAACGATGGAGTCATGGGCGGTCTATCGAAAGGAAAGTTGGAAGTGACAACGGAAGGGCACGGTAGATTCTCCGGAACAGTATCGTTAGAAAACTACGGAGGGTTTACATCCATTCGCTGCGCCGTGGCGGATATCGCTGTGAATGAAGGCAGTAAGATTCAGCTTCGCATCAAAGGAGACGGTAAGGATTACCAATTCCGCGTAAAACACAAAGCCCGGGATTACCAAAGCTATATTACCACCACCCCAACAACAGGAGAATGGGAAACTATAGAAATACCACTTATTGACCTGTATCCGTCATGGCGCGGTCAAAAACTTGATATGCCAAATTTTGATAAGTCCAGCATCAACGAATTCACCTTTCTCATCGCGAATAAGCGCAACGAAACTTTTGAATTGTTGATTGATGAAGTAGTGTTGGTACCGTAACGATTAGTTGATTCCCCCAAACCCTATTCCTACTCCTAAACGAAGCTGAATTCCCGTCTCTTCCCAGCTGCCTACGTTTACGTAGCCTGCACCAAAGACAAGATCAAGGGTAGTGACTTCAAAGAGCAACACACTCTGATAAACGTTTAAAGTAAGCATGTATTTGGGATCCGCATCTAGAATGGTCTCCGCCATCAGCTCTATAGACCTCGACTGCTCGTAAAAAAAGAAATTTACAGGTACAAAATCTAATCTGACTCCACCGGCAAGGAATGCACCGTTTTGAGAAAGTCCACCCAACGCTTCACCGCGTGACAATCCCAATGCACCTTTCCACTTAAAAGCGGGTATACTTGACAATCGCTCAATGGTTAAATGTGGCACGAGAGCCACGAACATCTCATAGTCGTATGATTCCGTGACTTCTTGTACGGCAAGAACAGGAACCTGTAGACCAAAACGCCAATCATCTAGACCTAGATACAGGCCATTACTTATGCTCAAATCATTGACTTGTGAATCTGCACCAGTGGAAGCACCGTCTTTTCGAACAACAGTTTGTGCTTGAAGCCCAGTAACCCCGAGCAGCAGGGAAAGGAGTACTATCTTTTTCATTAATTAAGGTTTAGAATTGCAATCTTCCGGCCAAGTAGGATCGCCAAAAATATCAGTCATAAAACTCGGGGTACATCTACCGTCTAAAAAACCAGCTGCTCCACGGAACATTCCGCTGGAATTAAACGTCCAAGTAGCATTGCCCTTGGCATCCAACGCGATCAAACCGCCATTGCCCGCTTCAGAGTTAAGCACCCCAAAAATCACGGCACTAGCACTCTCCTCGAGGCTCATGCCCTGGTATTGCATGCGTGCATTTACTTGGAACGCGACATTGTTTCGGATGAAGTATTCTCCATGCCCTGTGCAACTCACTGCCGCACCGTTATTATCCGCATAGGTTCCAGCGCCAATGATGGGCACATCCCCAACGCGGCCGTATTTCTTACCCATCATACCGCCCGTAGAAGTACCCGCGTACAAATTGCCTTGTAAATCCAATACCACCACCCCGACTGTGCCGTTCTTCTTCATCTGCGACCAACGCTCGTATTGCTCTTTGCGCTTGGGTGTTAAAAAGTATTCGTTATCCACAAACTCATGGTTCTGGGTCTTGGCAAACTCCTCTGCCCCTTCGCCTATGAGCAAGACATGTGAGGTCTCTTCCATGACCGCCCGCGCTAACTTCGCTGGGTTTTTGATATGCTTTAATCCAGCTACAGCCCCGGCCATTTTGGTAGAACCGTCCATTACAGAGGCGTCCAATTCTACTTCGCCCTGGTCATTAAACACAGCTCCTTTACCTGCATTGAAATGCGGATCGTTTTCGAGCATGGTTAGACACTCCACGACCACATCCATCCCATTGGCATCATAGGTCAGCATATCGAAGCCAACCTTAAGCACAGCGCGCAGCGCAGAATCATACGCTGCGATTTGTTCATCGGCATAATACTTACGCTCTATTCCGCCCGCGCCGCCGTGAATAACAATCGCAGGACCGCTGAACTGAAACTGTTGGTGATTTTGACCGATCGAGAAGAACGGAAGGGCTAATAATAGAAGAACCAAACGCATGAGAATGATTTAAAAACAGGTACTAAGATAACAGAGTTACCGGGCATAAACCGGTAAGATAAGTCTATTTCATGATGCGGTGCATCGTAGACTTTGAAACCCCGAAGTAACTCGCAATCTCAGTTTGAGTGCAGTAAAGTTCTATTCCAGGAAAACGTGCTTTAGTTTCTGCCCAATACTCTTTCTTATCCTGATGCTTCAACTTTATAAGACGCAACTTTCTCATTTGAAGGAAATGAGCATTTATTCGATATAGGTATGCACGAAAGTGAGGGTGATCATAGATGAATTTACGCCATTCTTTGGTCGATAATCTATAGGCTGTTGTGTGCGTATACATTTTCGCAGAACTTGCCGTAAGTGAACCCCAGATCAAATTTTTTTCATCACACACAAAAAGTCCTGGCTCTATCATTCCATTGAGCATGGTAGTGCCATCCTCAAGATCAACCTTATCAAAACCATATCCTGCTTGAATAAACCATACGTAACCTTCTTTTTGACCCGAACCCCACATTTGCTCACCCTGAGTAAAGTGAAAGGGACCTTCAAAAAGATCACCGAATGATAATGAGTCAGGAAAATTCTCAGGTAAACCTGTCATTTCCGCCAAACGAGTGGCAATCACTTCTGTCTTCGTCCTAGGCATCTTCTAAAGCTTCTTTGAGAAAAGATTTGAGTGAAGAATTCGATATTCCTAGAAAATTAGCCAATTCTTTTCTAGGTAACGACGCAGCTATTTTAGTGTGCTCGCGTATCCATTTTACCGAATATTCGTGGCGATCCATACCGTGATCTTTTATGTAATGTTGATATTGGTAACTGCACAAAAGTGAACGCTGAAGCTTAAAGGCTACCATCAATTTCTTGAGTGGATCTTTATCTGGAACGTTGGTATCAATGGAATACATTTCCGTATCCTCTAATATATGCCACTTCGTTTCCATTTGATTCAGTTCTTCATGAATCTCTAGGTTAAATAGTAGGTCGCCTGCTGTATAAAAATGGGACCAATTCACTAAATCATTCATACGATGACTTACTCCAACGACTCCTTTTTTTACAATCGTAATGTGATTATCTAATTCCTGCATATTCGAACGGATCGTACCCTTCGACAAAGAAAATTCTTCGAATTCCAATTGCCCAAAGGTGTTTGCTAACAAAAAACGGTCGTCCGGATGGAGTAATTTTTTGAGGATTGAAAAGAGCTCAGTGTGAAGTAAAGGCTGGTCAGTCAAAATGAAACAACATATAGCATGAATATAGTAAATCTGCAGACAGGACAGCAACACATTCTTAAAACGCTGTAATAAAGCATCTTAAGGATTATTTCGCGTGTATTATACAATTGCACTTTGGACAAAATGAAACGATAAGGCGTTTTTACTTTATGATATTGCATAAACAACTAATAAATTATTCAACTATGAAGAAAATTCTACTCTCTCTGTGCGTCATTTTTGGCTTACAGACAAATGCGCAAACCTGTACTCCTGACACTGCGAATCCATCATTGGCATCGATAGGCTATCCCTCGTTAGAATGGTCGGGACTTTGGGTCAATGGAGAAACACCATCCTTTGCTTGTGACAGCACGCAACCCATGATGAATCTCGAAGCTGTGGTAGGTCAGCCTTTTGAAGCAACTTTAACCGGTATGCTTGGCGACACCTTCCCATCGGGCGGTCTTCTCGTTCCTACGGTTCAGTCTTCGTTTCTGTACACTACTGCAATCCCTTCGTGGCTGACATGGGATGCTCAAGATTCAATTTTTTATCCAGGGCCGGCCAATAAGACGTGTATTACGCTTTCGGGTACGCCTGCTTTAGCAGATACCACCTATTGGATTCCAAGTGTTGGCGTTGAAAGTGGTTTCTGGACGAGCTGGTATCAAGTCGCAGGATCTATGTTTGGCTTTCCAGCTATCGATACATTCGGGTTCTGTCATAATGTTCGCGTATTTAAAGATTACACAGACATTGATGAATCTGATCTCACTGCCATGTCTATTGCACCTAATCCTGCAAATGACTATTTAAAAATAAACTTCAATAAGGCTGTAGTTACAGAAGAATTCATAGGCCGAATTAAAGTTTATAATGTAATCGGCAACGAAGTCTATGTGCATCCTAACATCGAAGCATCAAACACTGTAGGATTTGAGGTTTCATCCTTACCCGGCGGTAATTACTGGATCACGATAGATCTCGGCGTGGGTACGCTACGGGAAGAATTTGTGATCGTACATTAAACCTAAAACCAATAAACCAAGATGACTATTCAGTTACTCGGTAAAAAAGTCCTCAAGAGCTTTACGGCTCTTGGGGCTTTTTTGTTCTCTGTGCTACTTTCCGGACAATACGCCTTCGACGGACCCATCCCAGCGATCACAAGCGGCTATGGTTCGTTCGGGAATGACAGCGTCGTTCACGAATTCTTTACGGTTGATCCCGATTCATTATTCGAATGTAATGATACCGTACGCGGGATTATTTCCTACCCGTATGGCGCAAACACTGCCTTACCCGTAGTACTCACTTTTCCAGGAGGAAGCTATGTTGACTTCAGTGATTCAAATTACTTTAAGTCACAAGAATTCTACCAAACCTTCGTCGCCAGTAACGGTTATGTGGCCGCTACGGCACAATACAACAGTGGCTCTCGGAGCGATGAAGGATGTGCCTATTTGTGGACGACTGAACTAATGAAAAACCGCAGCAACCTGGTGGATTCAACGCGTATGGGAATGCGTGGTTACAGTTTAGGCGCCGGTATTGCGAATTGGCTTTCACTTACGATGTTTAACGATAGAAATTGGGGGTCTAATGGACGTTTTGTCTGGCCTGATGCAGGCGCCAGCTTTATTGGATGGCATGACAATTGGCCCGATGATATTTACAGACAGACGGATAGCGGCCTAGCTGCAATGCCTGATGATGTCTTATATCTCATGACCATGCATGATTTAGACAATACTGCGGATCCAAGAACAGGTATCGACATCTACAATTTCATGGGTGTTCCGGATTCCAATAAAGAATTCTACGTTATTAAAGGCGATACCATAAACAACTATATCTATTGGGCTACCCATTTTACACAAAGTACCTATGCACGTGACTCTACACAGTTCACCACATTTATCACAAAACATGACGCTTTAGACTACTGGTTCGGAACGCGTATGCTACACGCCGCTATGGAAACTGCATGGAACAACGACCCCCTTGCCCGCCGCATTTGCCTTGGTGATGGTGACACATTACAAACGACCTATGCCAACGGTCAACTTCGAGGACCTATAGTCACAGATACTCCGTGGATGAACATGTTCGAATCCTGGAATTCAGGTGCTGGATATATGAATCCTTGCGAGGTAACCTGGAATATGCGTCAATACGTTACCGCAGATGCATGCTTTACGCTGAATCTACCAGAGGTGGACGACTATGACGACTTCACTATATACCCGAATCCCGCAGCAGTAGGCCAAAAGATCAGTATCAACGCCGACGTGAAGGTTGAACGAATTCGAGTCTACAATGAATTGGGTCGACTCATTATGGAATCTAAGATTGACGCGTTTTCACTAGATCGTGCAGGTCTTTATGTACTGGATATTATGTTTGAGACGGGGACGAATCACCGAGGAACCTTTATTGTACAGTAATTATGAAAAAGCTCTTAATTCTAATTTTTCTTCCGGTATTAGTTTCCGCTCAGTTCGCTTACGAGGGACCGATTCCGAAAATAACTTCAGGCTACGGATCTTTCGGGAGTGTTCCATTTGAAAGTACCTTTTTTCATCTAGTCCCAGATTCCACTTATGAGTGCGAGGATACATTACGTTGCATCATCACCTACCCTACGAATGCAACTGGAATTCTTCCAACTGTTTTTCGGTTTCCTGGTGCTTCGAATGAGAACCTTACGGATAGTGTTTACTGGCATGAGAGTAAACTAGATCGAGAATTTGTAGCCAGTAACGGATACGTGAGTGTAACCATGCAATACAATGGGACCAATGAATACGGCTGCGCCTATTATATGCTTGATAAGGTCATTAAACTGTATCCGAATCTTATTGATACCTCAAGAGTTGGTATTCACGGGATGAGTCAAGGAGCTGGTGTAACCAACTGGTTGAGTTTAAAGAAATTCATCAATGACGGTTGGGGAGCAAACGGAAGATTTGCATGGCCCGATGCCGGTGCAAGTTTCTTCGGCTGGATGGACGATTGGCCGAACGACCGCGCTACACAAAGCGATAGTGGTCTTGCGGCGATGCCAGACGACGTATTGTACTTAATGACGCTTTCCGACTGGGACCAGGTCCCAGACCCGCGAACCTTAGTCGACATGTATCAGTTTATGGGAGTTCCGGATACCAATAAAGAGTTCATGATCATTCGCGGAGACACTGTGAACAGCTACATTTATTGGGCCACGCACTTTACCACAAATTCATGGGAGAATGATTCATCCCAATTTAGTGTCTATATCACCAAGCACGATGCATTGGATTACTGGTTAGGAACCCGATTACTGCATAGCTTAATGGCTGCAGCTTGGGATAACGACCCGATCGCTCGCCGCATCTGTATGGGTAATGGCGATACGCTTCAAACCAATATTGCTGGGGGCCAAATGCGCGGTCCTATTGTCACCGACCAGCCCTGGATGACCATGCTGGCTTCATGGAATTCCGGTCAAGGGTATATGAACGATTGCGAGGCACCTTGGAATATGCGTCAGTATGTAACTGCGGATGCCTGTTTTACACTCGCTGTTCCAGAAATAGCGGAACTAGCAAACATTACTTTGTATCCCAACCCAGCTAAAATGGGGCAGCGCATCACCTTAAAAACCAATACGCCTATTCGCAGTTTTGAAATCTTCGATGCATTGGGTCGCAGGGTACACTCTTCTTCTGGTTCCACCTTCTCCATTGAAAAAACGGGATGGTACATGTTGGGCCTCATCTTTGAAGACGGTACGCGGCAAGCGGCAAAGTTTCATATTCTGCACTAATTAGTTAAGCATTACATGCAGGTATGCAGAAGGATCCGCGATGCGGATCCTTTTTTTTTTGAGAAGATGAGAAAGAGAAACAAGGGTATACCTTAAAAGCAAAAGCATACACAAAACCATGCTGGGTAAGCATTTTCACTGCACCTGAGGACTAGGGACACTCTATATCAGTACAGCCACCCCGCCAGTTGAAGTAACTCCCGATCTGCTGCCGACCAGTCAAAGGTGTATAGTAATGATTTGTCCGTCCAACGCAGGTCATTGTGTTCGTTCATTATGGGAAGACCATCTATAAGAGCACAATGAAAAAGCGTAAGATCAACTTTAATATCAGGGTATTCGTAAAC
>Ga0228674_1000681_pt1 | contig 22312 bp, 21 predicted proteins | sample 1D_rmetaG_FD_189054 | JGI IMG/M metagenome (GOLD analysis project Ga0228674, IMG submission 189054) | Seawater microbial communities from Monterey Bay, California, United States - 1D_r | ecosystem: Environmental > Aquatic > Marine > Coastal | place: USA: California | collected 2016-09-26
TATCTCTCACCGTCTTTTCTACTTTTTGTTTTGTCATCATCGCTTCCTCTTGGAGTTAACGATGAACTAAAACTGTCTCTTACGCAATTAGCCTATTTGGTCCACATAGTGTTGACGGGGTACAGTTGACTGGCTAACATAGCGTGCAATATGCACGGCACAAGCTGACAACGAGAGTTGACTAAAGGCCATTGGTTCACCCGATTTTTCGACAGTATTAATCAACTCTTCAGGGAATTGCCATTGACGGCATAACTCGGCACAGGCTTCATGACTTGTAAAACCCAAATATTGGCGTTCACTATCCAGACGATCTTGTCCTTCATATACGGCTTCTGTGATATCACTGGCAGCATCAGGTTCACCGAGATGAATCAATATTGTGCCTAGGTCATAGATCAAACCCGCAGTGAACACCATATCGTCATGGCCTAATTGGGCTTTTTCAGCAATCCACTTAGCATACGTCGCTGTGCGATAACTATCCTGCCAGAAATCACTGAGGTCCAGATTCGGTAAATACGGCATAGTTTCGACAAGACCTGTCACTATCACCAATTTACGTACTTCTTGCATACCAAAAATGGTCAACGCTTCTTGAATAGAACTGACTCTTCACCTCAAACCGTAATGAGCCGAGTTAACGTTTCGTAGCACTTTAATTGCCAATACCTGCTCTTTTTCAATATTGCTGGCAACATCCTGAAAGTCTACATCAGGATCGTTCACTTGCTCTAATAAGGTTTTGACGACCTCAGGTACACGTGGAATATCATCAATATGGTTAAAGAGTTGCTCTAATGCTGGCTGCATAATTATCTCGTGTCCTATAGTCGTGAAGGACTACTATAGCCAAATATCATTACGCGAGAATTGAACTGAATCAAAGAACAGTCAAATTAATAACAATTTCACCAGAATAAAAGCCTATTCCCGTAACAAAGTATATAATTTTTCCCAATCGAAATACGGTCCTGGATCGGTTTTCCTACCGGGTGAGATATCAGAATGACCTTTGATTTGTTGGGTATTTAAATTGGGATAGCATTCACACAAACTGGAGACGACCCTAGCCAATTGCTGATATTGCTCTAATTCAAAATACTGGTCATCAGAACCTTCAAGTTCTATACCAATAGTAAAATCATTACAGCGCTCTTTACCGTCCCAGTTTGAAGCACCAGCATGCCATGCTCTTTGATGAAAAGGAACATATTGAATAACGGAACCATCACGCCTAATCAAAACATGACTAGACACTTCCAACGCACTAATAGTGGCAAAATAAGGGTGAGCAGCTGGATCCAGCTGATTCAAAAACAAGTCATCAATCCAACCGCTGCCAAATTCTCCGGGTGGCAAACTGATATTGTGAATGACGATACCTTCAATATCATGCTCATCAGGACGTGCATCTTGATTAGGTGAACAATGGTAAGGCACATCAACCAACAGTCCGCTTTGTTTATCTATTTGCACTATCCCACCTCACGTCGACATCACTAAATCTATTAAAAGAGTGAAAAAATCGCCCACACCCGTTAACCTTGTCTTTTTTCGATTTGTAACGACACTCCATCATGACCTCGATTAATACTGTGCCTGCCGCTCTTATCACTTCACAAGTCAAATTAGCACTGGAAGAAGATATTGGTCAACAAGATCTCACTGCTGATCTGATTCCCGCTTCCAGTCAAGCAACAGCCACTATTATCAGTCGCGAACCAGCGACCTTATGTGGCCAAGCTTGGTTAAAAGAAGTTTTTAAACAAGTCGATCCTACCATAGACGTCACATGGCATTTTAACGACGGTGATAGTCTCGATCCCGATAGTATTATCTGTACATTGTCAGGCCCAGCCCGGAGCTTGTTAACCGGCGAACGTACGGCGATGAATTACATACAAACGCTATCTGCCACCGCCACACTCAGTAGCCTATATGCTAAACAAGTTGAAGGCATCGAAGTGCAAGTACTCGATACCCGAAAAACCATTCCTGGCTTTCGTTTAGCCCAAAAATATGCCGTTAAATGTGGTGGCTGCTATAACCACCGTATCGGCCTCTATGACGGTATTCTGATTAAAGAAAATCATATCAACGCCGCTGGCTCTATTGCAGCTGCCATAGCACAAGCTAAACAACTTCATCCTGGTATCGCCATTGAAGTCGAAGTCGAAAACTTTGATGAATTCGAACAAGCTTTAGCTGGACACGCCGATATTATTTTATTGGATAACTTCGACATTCCAGCCTTGAAAAAAGCCGTAGCACTTAATCAAGGTACCGCTTTATTAGAAGCCTCCGGTAATGTCAATTTGACCACAGTACGAGATATCGCTGAAACCGAGGTCGATCGTATCTCAGTCGGTGCTTTGACCAAAGATATTAAAGCCATCGATCTCTCCATGCGCTTTAATTAAAAAACTATCTGCGTTGCCATCACCGCGTTAAAAGTTTTTTAAAATCGGTCATTTATTGATTATAAACTCCCTCTTTTTAAAAACTTTTGCCTTGTGCTGCCTGCCTCGCTAACGTTTTTACTAACATAGTACTTAATGGCTCGAATCTGGGTGAAACCAAGCCAGCGAATCATGTAATTTCACGACATCACCAATAATCACCAAGGTCGGTGCAATAGGCTGCTCTTTTTCAGCTAGAGCAGGCAACTCAGCAATAGTGCTTACCCAAACTTTTTGACGTTCAGTTGTACCCTGCTGCACCAATGCAGCAGGCATATCCGCAGCCATGCCATGCGCTTGTAATTGCTGACTTAACACAGGCAAACCTGCCAAGCCCATATACACCACAACCGTCTGTCTTGTTTGGACTAAGCTAGACCAATTTAAATGTAATTCGCCATCTTTCAACTGCCCAGTGACAAACTGGCAGCTCTGAGAATGATCACGGTGTGTAAGCGGAATACCAGCATAACGGGCACACCCTGATGCTGCAGTAACACCCGGCACCACCTGAAATGGAATCTGCTCAGCTGCTAACGTTGCAATCTCTTCTCCCCCACGACCAAAGATAAAAGGATCTCCCCCTTTTAACCTTAAAACGCGTTTGCCTTGCTTGGCCTCTTTGAGTAACAGCTGATTAATTTCGTCTTGCCTAACGGCATGCCACGCTCGCTGCTTTCCAACATAAACCATATCAGCCTCGCGCCGTACCAAGTCTAATACTTCTTTACTCACTAAGCGGTCATAAAACACAATATCGGCTCGCTGCATCAAACGTAACGCTTTAAATGTCAGTAGCTCAGGGTCACCTGGACCTGCTCCCACTAAATACACTTCACCTGACGTCAATGCCTCAGGATCGTTCTGCTCTATCGCAGCCTGTAATGTCTGTTCATCTAAGTCATCTCGCCCGGCCAAGACATGATCAGCCACAGGCCCTTGTAGAATCGACTCCCAAAAACGACGTCGCATTGCAAGTGTCGAAAACTTTGTTTTGACAGCATCACGATATCGGCCAACCAATGCAGCTAACCGACCTTAACTAGGGGGAATTAAGGTCTCTAATCTTGCACGTAGTTGTCTTGCCAAAATCGGAGATTCACCCCCACTCGATACAGCGACAACAATCGGAGAACGATCAAGAATGGAAGGCAGAATAAAATCACATAAAGGAGGGTTATCAGCGACATTAACCAAAATTTGGTGCGCTTTAGCATGCTGATAAACCTGATAATTCACGTCATCATCATCTGTCGCTGCAATCGCTAATACAAAGTTCATCACCAGTTCAGTTGAAAACGGTGCTGCTAACCAATTGACCTCTCCTGCATCGACACGTGATTGCATCGTCGCTGATAACGTTGGAGCAACTACTGTGATATTGGCGTTCACACGACAGAGTAAACCCACTTTTCGTGCAGCAATATCGCCGCCACCAACCACCAAGCAGGGCTTATCTTTTAAATCTAAAAATATTGGTAAATTATCCATTCAACACGCTTTATTCATTATTCAACCGCTAGGCCCATGACTCTCATCAGTCATGACTGCCAACTCTCTTAATACAGCAGTGGCATAACATCCAGCAGGAAGAAAGAACTGTAATTCCAGATCATTATCCAACCACTGCCATTTGAAATGTTCTGGATAGAGCCTTAAAGCACGACGAGCTTGAGTGAGTCCTTGCCGCTCTAGCGCCTCGCACCAATCTAACCAGTCAGACAAGACAAGCTGCTCTAAAACAGCGCAATCTGCTTGAGTAGAACTTTGCCCTCTACCCCACAATGGGCCTGTAGGATGAATATCCATAGCCGCTAAACGCGCTGGCAATAACGTATCGTCTATTTTTGCCTCAAATAAACTGGCTTTGGTACCACTGAGTAACATGAAATCACCCTGCAAGAGTTGATCCCAATTCTTGTCCTGTACACGCTGATCCAATACCAAATTAAATAACCAAGACCTTGCTGCTGATAAAATCAAACTTTTCTGTTGCCGTTTTTTAGGTTTTTTACCCTCAGCGAACCACTGCTGAGCTTTGAACAGGTTATTACCGCTATGCCCAAAACGCTGCTCGGCAAAGTAGTTCGGCACACCAAATTGAGCAATATGTTCTAATTGTGTTTGCCACACTGCTTTATCACCAGTCACATTACTAAGTCGTAATATAAAATGATTGCCTGACAACGCACCGCGTTTAAGCTTCTTTTTATGTCGGTTAATCTCAAGAACATTTACATCATCGCTTTCAAAATCCGACCAATTAGGTTCTTCGACTCCTTCGACTTTGATACTGAACCACTGCGTTGTGACCGCATGACGATCTTTTAACCCCGCATAGCCAACATCCAATTTCGGGACTGATGCAAAGTTTGCTAGTTCGGAGGCGACCCAATCCGTATTAGCATTTCGCTTGCGGATTTTGAGCAATACGTGCCCACCTTCGCCATCTGGTTTAAAAGGTAATTGTTCTTCTACTTGGAAATATTCAGGCTGGGATCGAATACTCACTGAACACGCAGTCGCAGCAGTATTAAGTCGAGCTAAAGCCGAGAAATCAAAATCACGCAACAGTTATTCTACAGCTTGTAATAGTGCAACGGCATGGGCTGCAACGCCTTCTTTGCGGCCTGCAAACCCTAAAGACTCTGTTGTTGTCGCTTTAACATTAACAGCCGAAATAGACACCGCACAATCTGCCGCTAGATTCTCACGCATCGTTGGGATAAAAGGCGCTAATTTAGGTGCTTGCGCCACGACAGTGCTATCGATATTGCTGACTTTCCAACCTTGGGCATAAAGGTCTTTAATCACACGCCGGAGCAACACGCGACTATCAATATTTTTAAAGTCATCATCGGTATCTGGAAAATGATGACCAATATCCCACAAGCCAGCAGCACCCAACAAAGCATCGCAAATAGCATGGAGTAACACATCACCATCGGAATGGGCTTCTAGTCCATGACTATGCGCTATTTCTACGCCACCCAAAACAATGCTATCGCCTTCGCAAAAGCGATGTACATCATAACCATGTCCAATTCGCATTAAGCTTCTCCTTGCTGCTGTAAAAACCAAGAGGCTAAGGCTAAATCTTCTGGCACCGTAATTTTAATATTATCACTATGCCCTCCTATCATCATCGGACTTAAGCCCATTAATTCAATAGCACTGGCTTCATCTGTCACAGTCATTTGTTGTGAAAAGGCAGTTTCTAAAGCCTGTTTCAATTGTCTTAAACGAAACATTTGGGGCGTTGCTGCTCGCCACAAGTTACGACGATCAACTGTCTCCGTGATCTCATTATCCAAATTAGTGCGTTTGACTGTGTCATTAACAAGCACACCCAAGATACCACCCACATCATGCTCAGACAGAGATATCAGCATTTTGTCTATATCGGTCACGCGTAGACAAGGCCGTGCCGCATCATGCACCAACACCCATGGGTCATTATCAACACGCTCTGATAAACCTATAAGACTATTTAAAACAGAATCAGCTCGATGCTGCCCACCCTCGACGACATGTAAGGGACAATCCAATGATAATGACAAATTAGGCCACCAGCTATCATTAGCTGAAATAGCCACCATAATGCCTTCTATCTGTGGGTGTGAAGCCAATCGTTGCAGCGTATGCTCTATCACCGTTTGACCTAATAATTGAAGGTATTGCTTAGGCTTATCAGCTTGCATTCGCTCGCCAATACCGGCGGCTGGCACAACGGCCCAGAATTGAGGATTACTCATCTGACTCTTCAATGATTTGAAAGAAGGTTTCCCCTTCCTTGATCATACCCAATTCACTACGGGCACGCTCTTCAATCGCACCCAAACCGCTTTTTAAATCTTGCACTTCCGCAGCAAGGACTTGATTACGCTCTTCAAGCTTGTCATTTTCGGCTTGCTGAATTTCAACGCTGCGATGCAAATGCATTGCCGATGGTAATCCCGCATGGCTAAACCATAAACGATACTGTAATAACACCAATATCACCGTTAGCAAGATCATCACCGGCTTCATAGGCTTAGTTGGCTTGGTTAAAAGCCTTCATTCCAGGGTAAGTAGCAGCATCACCTAACTCTTGCTCGATACGAATCAATTGATTGTATTTCGCAATCCGATCAGAACGAGACAAAGAGCCTGTTTTAATTTGGCCTGCATTTGTCGCTACAGCCAAATCTGCAATGGTTGTATCTTCTGTTTCACCACTACGATGCGACACAACCGCGGTATAACCCGCTGCTTTAGCCATATCAATCGCGGCCAAAGTTTCAGTCAACGTACCAATTTGGTTCACTTTAATTAGGATAGAGTTAGCAACACCTTGCTCAATACCTTGTGACAAGATTTTAGTATTAGTCACAAACAAATCATCACCCACTAACTGACAACGATCTCCAACACGATCAGTTAATAACTTCCATCCGTCCCAGTCGTTTTCATCCATACCGTCTTCAATACTAATGATTGGATATTGATCCACCCATGTCGCTAGTAAGTCTGCAAACTCCGCTGAACTTAATGAACGATTTTCAGATGCCAATACATATTGACCATCTTCATAAAATTCAGAACTCGCTGCATCAATGGCAAGCATGATGTCTTTACCAGCAACATAACCTGCATTATCAATCGCAGTCAAAATCGCTTCAATCGCTGATTCGTTCGACGGTAAATCCGGTGCAAAGCCACCTTCATCCCCGACCGCTGTATTCATACCTTGATCATTTAATACTTTCTTCAGTGCATGAAATACTTCAGCACCATAACGAATCGCTTCTGAAATACTGTTTGCACCCACAGGTACAATCATAAACTCTTGTAAATCAACGCTATTATCAGCATGTGAACCACCATTGATGATATTCATCATAGGGACGGGCATCACATTGGCATTATCACCACCAAGAGATTTAAATAAAGACATGCCTGCATCATTCGCTGCTGCTCTCGCTGCCGCCATCGAGACAGCTAATAAAGCATTCGCACCCAGACGGCTTTTAGTATCAGTGCCATCTAATGCGATCATTTTCTCATCAATCGCTGTTTGCTCTGATGCATCCATACCAACAATGGCATCACGTAACTCGCCACTGACAGCAGCAACCGCATTCAAAACACCTTTACCTAAATAACGGCTTTTATCACCGTCTCGTAGCTCAACTGCTTCGCGTTCGCCCGTCGACGCACCTGATGGCACTGCCGCACGGCCCATCACACCATTTTCTAAAATAACATCTGCTTCGACCGTTGGGTTACCACGTGAATCAATCACTTCACGACCGACAATATCAATAATCTTACTCACAACATCCCCCAATAACTAGCTTTAATATTACATTGTAACTAACTAATTTTTAATTACTTTAATACTTTATTATATTAAAGAGTCTTCAATAAAATCTTGTTGTTTCACGGCTGCATCCAATGTCATCAAGGTCTCTAATAAGGCCTCCATTTTGGCCAATGGCCAAGAGTTAGCACCATCACTTAATGCTTGCTCTGGATCAGGATGGGTTTCCATAAAGACCCCTGCCACGCCAACTGCCACAGCAGCACGTGCCAATACCGGTACAAATTCTCTTTGACCACCAGAAGAGCCACCTTGGCCACCTGGTTGTTGAACTGAATGTGTCGCATCAAAAACAACGGGACAATCCATCTTACGCATCACAGTTAAGCCACGCATATCCGAGACTAAAGTGTTATAACCAAATGAAGTACCACGATCACACAACATGATTTGCTGATTGCCTGTCGACTTGGCTTTATCTGCAACATGCGTCATATCCCAAGGCGCCAAAAACTGACCCTTTTTAATATTTACAGGCAAACCTTGCTCAGCTACTTTTAAAATAAAGTTAGTTTGTCGACATAAAAACGCCGGTGTTTGTAATACATCAACCACACTGGCTACTTCAGCCAATGGCGTATCCTCATGCACATCCGTTAATACGGGTAGGCCATATTCTTTTTTTACTTTTTCTAAAATCGCCAAACCTTTTTCAATACCCGGACCACGATAGCTCTTCGTTGATGTACGGTTCGCTTTATCAAAAGACGACTTATAAATAAATGGGATACCTAGACGATCAGTTAATTCTTTCAAACGACCTGCTACATCCATGGTCATTTGTTCGCTTTCAATCACACAAGTACCAGCAATTAAAAATAAAGGCTGTTTACCACCAACCTCATGTCCACATAACTGCATTATTGTTCTCCTCGCTTGGCTTTATTCATTTTAGCCGCATTAATAAAGCCATTAAACAAAGGATGTCCGTGTCTTGGCGTTGATGTGAATTCTGGATGAGACTGACAAGCAACAAACCAAGGATGGCCTGGTATCTCAATCATCTCAACTAAATTTTTATCAGCTGACAAACCAGAAAAGCATAAGCCTGCCTCTTCTAACACTGATTTGTAATTATTATTAAATTCATAACGGTGACGATGACGTTCAATGACTTCTGATTCGCCATACATGGCCTGCGCTAACGTATCTTGCTCTAACAAACAGGCATAACCACCCAGTCGCATCGTACCGCCTAAATCTGAGTCATGACTGCGTTGTTCGACACTGCCATCCTCTTTCTGCCATTCGGTAATCAAACCAATAATAGGGTGCGGTGTCGTCGTATCAAACTCGGTACTGTAAGCCCCTTCAAGGCCTGCCTTATTACGTGCATATTCAATCACAGCGACTTGCATACCTAAGCATATCCCCAAGTAAGGAATATGGTTTTCTCGTGCAAACTGTGCGGTTTGAATCATCCCTTCAACACCACGTTCACCAAAGCCGCCTGGCACTAAAATCGCATCCATCTCCGCAAGACGGTCTGGACCTTCTGTTTCAATCGTTTCAGAGTCTACATAATGAACCTTCACTTTGGTCCGTGTATGAATGCTGGCATGGATTAAAGATTCAGACAAAGACTTATAGGCTTCTGTTAAGTCCATGTATTTACCCACCATGGCTATATTAACCTCACCCTGAGGGTTGTTCAGATTATCAGCCACTTGCTGCCAACGGCTTAAATCAGCTGGTTTCGCATTCAAATGTAACTGTTTTACGACAATATCGTCGAGGCCTTGCTGATGCAGATCCATTGGAATCTTATAAATGCTATCAACATCAACGGCCGAAATAACCGCTTGCTCAGGCACATTGGTAAACAACGATATCTTACGACGTTCTGATTCAGGTAAAGGCCGATCCATACGACACAACAACACATCAGGCTGAATACCAATGGTACGGAGTTCTTTAACCGAATGTTGTGTCGGTTTGGTTTTAATTTCTCCCGCAGATGGAATATAGGGTACCAACGTTAAATGCAAAAATAACGCACGATCACGGCCGAGCTCTGTACCCATTTGACGAATGGTTTCTAAAAAAGGCAACGACTCAATATCACCCACCGTGCCGCCAATTTCAATTAAGGCAACATCGGCATCACCAGCACCTTCATAAATGCAGCGCTTAATCTCGTCTGTAATATGGGGAATGACTTGAACGGTATTACCCAAATATTCACCACGACGTTCTTTACGAATGACATTTTCATAAATCTGACCTGTCGTGTGATTATTTTGGCTCGTCATCTTAGCGTCAATAAAACGCTCATAATGGCCTAAATCCAGATCTGTCTCAGCACCATCTTCTGTCACAAAGACTTCACCATGTTGTAGCGGACTCATCGTGCCGGGATCAACATTAATGTAGGGATCAAGTTTAACTAAGGTGACTTTCAGACCACGTGCTTCCAAAATCGCGGCCAGTGATGCAGCTGCAATTCCTTTACCCAAGGACGACACAACACCACCAGTGACAAATATAAATTTAGACATAGTTTGGAGAGTTCGAGTTACACGGCACCGCCAGAATGGCAACGCTCAAATTGGCTACATAGTTTATACAATTTATGCCTTTTTCTCAATGAAAAACTAGTAATTCCTATACTTTTATACTGGTTTTATTAGCGGTAAATAACCTTGCTCTCCAGTAGCCAATACGCAGCTTTCACTAAACCCGTAACCGACAACTGTCACTAATTCATCGCCAATAAACAGTAATGGAATGCGATCTCGTTCCCAAGGAGGCACGGCCCACTCCTGATATAACTGTTTGAGTGATTTATGATGAGCATGACCCGCTAATTGAATTGATTCCCCTCCTTGGCGAAAAGATAACCTCAGACCTTGCTCGAACTGATCCCGACTAATGCCTATTTTATCTGTCTCAAGCCAATCTACAGCACGACCATCCGCCAGCGTTATCATCACAGGTTCAACGCATTCATAAGCAGCCTTAACGTCCCATGCCACAAGTGGAGAATCGAAATAAAGACTGTCCTGAAAACGCCTCACCTCTACATCAGCCCAAGATAACGTGGGCATACGATCATGTTCAGCTAAACACACATCATCTATCAGCGCCTGCAAGACTTGCTGTGAAGGTAACGGCATTTCCCATTGCTGTAGTGCGGTACGAACCACATTCCTTTGTCGCTCTGCAGACAATGCCATCAAAGCACTAATTGATAATTGCTGCGTCATTTCTCGAACACTCACAACTTCAAGATCCAATAGCCCTAGCTCATAAGCCAAGGCATCATAATCAGCACAATGTTGTGCACTACGAGATAACACTTCAGATGCCTGCGGCCAACGCGCCTTCAAGACAGGCCAGACCTCATGCCGAAGATAATTACGGTTTAAATCGGTATCACGATTACTTGGATCTTCAACCCACTGCAGATCATATTGTTTGGCATAAGTGATAATGTCAACTTGAGTGATACCCAGCAGAGGACGTAATAATTTGGCATCCGCTAAGCTTGATTGAACAGGCATCGCAGCTAATCCTTTCGGCCCAGCCCCCCGTAATAATTGCAGTAATAAGGTCTCAGCCTGATCATCTTGATGCTGTGCCGTTAAAACAATATCTTGCGAGGAAATATGTCGCGTAATAGCCGTATATCTAGCTTGTCTCGCAGCAGACTCTAGCCCATGCTCAGCAATACCTTCTACTGTGACTCGAATGCAATGATAATTTACCTTGAGATCGGCCGCTACCTGCTGACAGTGTGTAGCCCATGTACTGGATAATGGCGACAAACCATGATCAATATGAATAGCCTGTAATTGACCAGCAGAAAATTGGCCACTTGTGGCTAATAAATGAAGTAAGACATGGGAATCAACACCCCCACTATAGGCAATCCAAAGTGGCTTGTCCGCACAGACCTCAACAACTTGTTGAGCAACACGCTGAGGCCAAGCTTTCACGTGACAGATTTAATTCTCGTATTCGCCAAAGTTAAGTAAGCGTTTTTGACGATGTTCAACTAAGCCTTCACCAGAAATCATTTCTAATTCAGCCAGTTTTTCATCGATAGCTTGTTTAACACGCTCTGCCATTTCATCAGCATTACGATGCGCACCACCAAGCGGCTCAGGAATAACAGCATCAACTAGCCCTAGTTCTTTCAAACGATCAGAGGTCACACCAAGAGTTTCAGCTGCTTCAGGTGCTTTCTCGGCACTTTTCCACAAAATAGACGCACAGCCTTCAGGTGAAATAACAGAGTAGATACTGTATTCCAGCATCATCAAATGATCAGCGACACCTACTGCTAACGCACCACCTGAACCACCTTCACCAATCACAATACTGATAATTGGTGTTTTTAATTGCGCCATTTCAAAAAGGTTCCGCGCAATGGCTTCACTCTGTCCACGTTCTTCAGCATCAATACCTGGGTAAGCGCCTGGCGTATCAATAAATGTCACCACAGGTAAACCGAAACGTTCCGCCATCTTCATTACACGCAATGCTTTACGATAACCTTCTGGGCGTGGCATACCAAAATTACGAGACACTTTTTCACGGGTATCACGGCCTTTTTGATGGCCAATCACCACAACTGAACGACCATTTAAACGTCCCATGCCAGTCACAAGTGCGCGATCATCAGCATAAACACGATCACCATGTAATTCTTCAAAGTCGGTAATGATACGGTTAATATAATCTAAGGTATAAAGACGTTGAGGATGACGCGCCATTTGAGTCACCTGCCAAGGCGTCAAATTAGCAAAAATAGATCGCGTGAGCTCAACCGTTTTATCTTGCAGCTTTTGAATTTCCTCGGTGATATTCAGATCATCACTATCGCTACTCATATAACGCAACTCATCGATTTTTGCTTCTAACTCGGCAATCGGTTGCTCATAATCGAGGAAATTTTGTTGCATCAGTGCTTACCCTAAAAAATCAAATAGTCTCGAATTATACACGTGCCACACAGAAAAAGAGCTACCCAATGATTAATTCACTGTCTTCATCAGCAGCTTCATGTTTATCCATCCGAATAGCTAAACTCAAATCATTCTTAGAATCGGCATTGGATAATGCTTCTTCTTGGGTAATTTTACCCTCATTGTATAGAGCTAACAACGCTTGATCGAACGTCACAGTGCCATCGTCAGTACTTTCTTTCATCGCTTCCTTAATATCCCCAATATGTCCTTTCAAAATTAACTCTTGAATATAGGGAGAGTTCAGCATCACTTCTACTGCTGGAATGCGCTTGCCATCGATGCTGGGTAATAAACGTTGCGACACAATTGCGCGTAGATTTAATGACAAATCCATCAACAACTGTCGATGTGCGACTTCTGGGAAAAAATTTAAAATTCTATCCATCGTTTGATTAGCATTATTCGAGTGTAATGTTGCTAGACACAAATGACCTGTTTCTGAGTAAGCAATGGCATATTTCATCGTTTCCATATCTCGAATTTCACCAATCAGAATTACATCAGGTGCTTCACGCAATGCATTCTTCAACGCATTCTCATAGGTTAAGGTATCAATCCCAACTTCACGCTGCTGCACAATCGATTGATCATGGTTATGAATAAACTCAAGTGGATCTTCGATAGTTAATATATGGGAATTAGAATGACGGTTTCGATGACCAATCATGGCAGCTAATGTGGTTGATTTACCCGAACCCGTAGCGCCTACTACCAATACTAACCCCCTTTTTTCCATAATAATATCGCCTAGAACAGGCGGCAAATTCATATCTTCAAAATGAGGAATAACAGAATTGATATATCGTATGACAATCGACGCTTCGCCTCGTTGACGAAAAATATTGACTCGAAAACGGCCAATACCAGATAGCGGTACAGCAAAGTTCATTTCCAAGGTCCGTTCAAACTCTTTAGCTTGTTCCGCGCTCATCAATGACGAGGCCATGCCAGTCACATCGCCAGGCTCCAATTTCTTACTGCCAACGGGTCGAATCGTGCCATTGATTTTAATCTGGGGTTCCGTTCCCGTACAAAAGAACATATCTGATGCGTCTTTCTCAGCCCTCAGTTTTAAATATGGCATCATATCCATAGCGATATCCCCACTTTTAAACGTAATACCCCATCCCTCTTTCTATACAGTCAGGCTTGTCCAGCGCCCTACTTTTCTATTTGACTAACCATACTTCATTTTCACATCAGTGATAATGGGTGACGCTTCTAAATCAGTCAACAATGTATCCTCTGGCCGAACTTTCCAATCTGTCCCCAAAGAAATCAATGTTCTTGCATCTTGATTTCGGTAATCCACCTCAACAGGAATCAAACCATCCTTAAAGGGCATCATCGTCGTTTGTAAAAAGCTAATCCAGCTCTGGTCATCTGATGGGTTATCAACCCGCACAACTAAAGCCTTGCCACACATTTCGCGTGCTCGAGCAACGTCATAAACCAACTCAGCAGTCGCAGCTAAACCGCCTGTGAAATTATCTTGACCTATCTTACCTTGAATAACGACTAACTTATCTGGCTGTAATAATGCTTGATATTGTTCATAAACATCTGCAAATACCCTTACTTCAAGCCGTGCCGTTTGATCATCTAAGGTAATAAATGCCATCCGGCCGCCATTTTTATTCTTCATTGTTCTGATGGCAACGATCAACCCCGCCGTGATCACCGGAATTTCATTACGCTGATAACCTTTTGATTCCGGCGCATCTAATTCATTAATCCGCTTAGGTATAAAACGCGCTAATTCTTCTGCATAACGATCAATCGGGTGACCACTCAAATACAAACCCAGCATTTCTTTTTCAGCAATCAACAACTGCTCTTTTGACCATTCAGGAACATCGTCTAAGGGTTCATCTTCGGTTTCTGTCGGCTCCGACACCATTAAACCAAACATATCATTTTGACCGCTGTCCATATCACGGCGATGTTGCTCTGCGATCTGTGTTGCTTTTGTTAAGCTGGCCTCTAAACTGGCCCGGTGACCACCTAAATCATCCAGCGCGCCAGATTTAACCAAGGCATCCATAACCCGTCGGTTAATTTTCTTCATATCAACACGACGACAAAAATCATATAAACTACTAAAGGCCTCTCCAGATTCGCGTTCTTCAACAATACCCGCTAACGCTGCTTCCCCGACACCTTTGATCGCCCCCATACCGTAACGAATCGTTTTTTCATCAGCGACCGTAAAACGGATCTTACTGTGATTAACATCTGGTGGAAGTACCGTTAGGTTCATATCGCGACATTCATCGATCAACCCAACAATCTTATCGGTATTATCCATATCCGCTGACAACACTGCGGCCATAAATGCCGCTGGATAATGAGCCTTAAGCCATGCTGTTTGATAAGCGACTAAGGCATAAGCTGCAGAGTGAGATTTATTAAACCCATACTCAGCAAACTTCTCCATCAGGTCAAAGATAGGCCCAGCCGTCTTGTCATCAATACCGCGCCTAGCAGCCCCTTCCAAGAAAAACTGCCGCTGTTGCGCCATTTCTTCGGCTTTCTTCTTACCCATTGCCCGCCGAAGCATATCGGCGCTACCCAAACTATAGCCAGCGAGAACTTGAGCGATCTGCATAACTTGTTCTTGATAAACAATAACCCCATAAGTCGGCTTTAAAATGGGTTCTAAGTCCGGGTGAGGATAATCCACTTTTGCTCGACCATGCTTACGATTCACAAAGTCGTCAACCATCCCTGATTGCAAAGGGCCAGGTCGGAATAAGGCCACCAAAGCCACAATATCTTCAAACGTGTCTGGTTGTAAGCGCTTGACCAGTTCCTTCATCCCACGAGATTCTAACTGGAATACCGCTGTTGTCTCACAACGTTTTAATAGATCGTAACTGGGTTTGTCATCTAATGGCAGATTAGTAATATCAATCTTATCGATCGCTTCTTGTGGCAAAATCGTTTCAAGGTTTTTAATCGCCCAATCGATGATGGTTAATGTCCGTAAACCTAAGAAGTCAAACTTCACCAGTCCAACACTCTCAACATCATCCTTATCGTACTGAGACACAAGGCCAGCACCATTCTGCTCACAATATATTGGCGTGTATTCCGTTAATGCTTTAGGCGCGATCACAACCCCACCTGCATGTTTACCGACATTACGTGTCAGCCCTTCCAATTGTAGGGCCAAATCGATCAGTGTTTTAACATCTTCTTCTTTGTCGTAACGTTCTTTTAATAGCGGTTCCTGTTCTAATGCCTTGGTTAATGTCATCTTCAGCTCAAAGGGCACCAATTTCGCCAAACCATCAACTAAGCCATAGGGAAAACCTAATACACGTCCAACATCACGCAGTACGGCTTTTGCCGCCATCGTACCGTAAGTTATGATCTGTGATACATGATCACGACCATAGTGCTCCGATACATATTCAATCACCCGATCACGACCTTCCATACAAAAGTCGACATCAAAGTCAGGTAATGACACCCGTTCCGGGTTTAAGAAACGCTCAAATAGCAAATCATATTGCAAAGGATCGATATCGGTAATTTCAAGCGCATAAGCCACCAAGGAACCGGCACCCGATCCCCGTCCAGGGCCAACAGGCACGCCATTATTTTTAGCCCAACGGATAAAATCAGCAACAATCAAGAAATAACCAGGAAATCCCATCTGATTGATAACATCAAGCTCAACTTGTAACCGTGCTTCATATTCATCACGACGAGACACTAAAGTCTCCGGCTCAGGAAATAAAACAGGTAGACGTTTTTCCAAACCGTCGAATGACTCTTGTGTTAAAAATTCGGCAATCGTCATTCCCTCAGGTACAGGAAAATCAGGCAAGAAATGTTGATCGAGCGTTAATTCAACATTACAGCGCTTGGCAATTTCCACTGTATTCTCAATCGCCTCTGGAATATCACTAAACAAATCAGCCATTTCTTGAGGCGAACGTAAATATTGTTCAGGCGAATAATGTCTCGGCCGACGCGGATCATCTAATAAACGTCCATCACTAATGCACACCTTCGCTTCATGTGCTTCAAACTGATCCGATTCCAAAAAACGAACAGCATTCGTCGCAACCACAGGTAAATCAACTTTAGATGCCAAAGCTAAAGCGGCTTCTATATAACGTTCATCATCTTCTCGGCCCGTACGAACCAATTCCAAATAAAACCGATCGGGAAATAAGTCAGACCAACTTTTCGCTTGATTTTCTGCCTCTTTATTTTGGTTATTTAACAGTGACTTAGAAAGCAAACCTTCATGACTAGATGAAATACAAATCAAGCCTTCCGTTTGACCTTGCAACCACTCAAAGTCCAACATCGGTACACCTAAATGTTGACCTTCGATATAGGCCCGAGATAATAATCTCGACAAATTATGGTAACCCACCATGTTCTGACAAAGCACAATAAAACGGCGGTTTCCTTTGCCGACAGCCTCATCTCTCAAACGAAGGTCAGCCCCTAAAATTGGCTTCACGCCAGCGCGAATAGCGGCGCTATAAAACTTCACCGCCGCAAAGAAATTATGCTGATCCGTTAATGCCACCGCGGGCATACCCGCATCAGCAACAGCTGAAATAAGGGGCTTAACACGAACTAGGCCATCGATTAATGAATAATCGCTGTGAATATTTAAATGAACAAATTGCGCTGTCATAACTTGGACTTAATTGAATCTACCATCTAAGGAAACTTAACAGGACCAGGCTTACTATCAAGCCCAGTTGTTGCTTCCACAATAGATTGTGCTTCTTTTTGCCCCATCGCAATAGCATCCTCTTGAGACATCATTGGATTAAATTGACCTGGTAGTGCATCAGGACCGCCTTCATCCTGTTTTAAGTAAAGCGTCTGAGTAGGATAAGCGAACTCAACATCTAACTGTTTTGCCAACCTCAGAATATCCAAAAGAAATCGATGACGTTCTCTAAGTTCCATATTCCAATCTGGCGTCTCCCAAAACACGTAAACCAAAATATCTAAAGAAGCTGCACTATACTGATTAAAATACACCTGATAATAATCTTTACGCATATAAGGGTGTAGTCTAATTAACGCCCTCACACCTTCACAAAAAGCATCAATTTTTTCAGGCGGCGTATCGTATGTTAACCCCAGCATTGTCTTCATCCGCCGATAACGCCGTGCGCCCATATTGTCTATTTTTGTATTTGTAAGTATTGCATTAGGCAATGTTATCAATGAGTTATAGAATGTTCTTACTCTAGTACTTCTAAAGCCAACTTCTTCAACTGACCCCTCAACATCACCGATAACGACCCAATCACCAATCTGAAATGGACGATCGAGCAATACCGTTAAAGAACCAAAGAAATTACCCAATAAATCTTTTGCTGCCAAAGCGAAAGCTAAACCACCGATACCTAAGCCAGCTAGCAAACTTGTTACATCAATATTGAGGTTATCGGCTGAGAAAATAACCCCCATCACGACAACGAAAACTTTCAAACTTTTCGTCACCATGGGTACCAATAAATCATCAAAACGATTACTGGTTGCTAAGGCTTTACGCATCAATAAAGCATAAATAATATCGACTAGCCTAAATGCACTCCAGACCGCAGATAAGCTCACCAACAACTTCACAGCAACAGATAAAATGGCCAAAGCCGTATCAGGTAAACCCAACAGTCCTAATAAAAACCACCAAATTAGCGCCATTGCCATCAAGCCTAACGGCCGAAGGATAGTCTCGTCGACATCCCTATAATCTGAATGACGTAATTTCCAATGTTTTACATTTTTAGCTAAGAACCATGCCACTGCTTTATCAGCAATAAATCCGATAATGACAACAATGAAAATGCCTAACCATTGCCAATATTCCAAGAGAAAATCACCTTTTAGTGCATCCGGCAAGGCGGCTCTTAAATGGATATAAAATGGTAAGGCTACTTGTGGATCTTTACTGCCATTTTTGGCTGGTACAGCTAATAAACCCTCTAATATTTCTGGCAACGCACGTAAAGAAGCTTGATTAAATAACCAACGTCCATCTGCTTGTTTAACAATAGAGACTTCACCTTGGGAATAGCGGCCAAAGACATATTTATCACCTTTTGGCTGCCTCGGAATATCGCTCAATACAACGTCTTTACTGCGTTCCATCACAGACAACAACATCGTTGCCAGTGTTTTACCCTTTTCTTGCTGGATCACTGTAGGCAAATAACTCAAATCAAATGTTGAAATCGCTGCATCAATATGTTTGTTCTCACCTTCACCTACCGCGGTCATGGCATTCAAAAATGTTTGCATGGTCGCCCTAGCATTTTGCAAAGTGTCAGGTATCACTTCAACAGCGACATCAGCACTCGGATCCTGTGTCACTTGCTCAGCATAAAGTGTGGATTGAAAAAACAATAATCCTAATAAAAAAACAAAACGCATTAACACTCTCATCATGCCAAATTAAACTCCAGCTCAGGGTCAGGGGCATAACCTAACACCGTCTGAACCGCTTGTTTCCAATCATCACTAGCCATCAAAACATCTCGTTCCATACCGTGTCGGCCATGTAAACGAATCAAACGCATATGCCGTAAAGGATCTTGCTCAATTTTTAGGCCATCAATCACTTGCACAACACTATCAGGCTTATTACAGACCAGCACCATGTCACACCCAGCCGATAAAGCGGCCTCAGCTCGGGCCACACTATCCCCCATCACTGCTGCACCTTGCATACTAAGGTCATCGCTTAATACTGCGCCTTGAAACCCTAAACGATCTCGTAGCACTTCTTGAATCCAAAACGGAGAAAAACCAGCCGGCAATGGATCACTTTTCTCATACACAATATGTGCTGGCATAATACCGGCCAACGCACTATTGCATAGCTGTCTAAAAGGCAACATATCTGCTTGTAACATATCCTCAAAATGTCGAGTATCTGTTGGTAAACCCAAATGAGAATCCACTTCAACCGCGCCATGGCCAGGGAAATGTTTACCTACTGCCGGCATCCAAGCGCGCTTCATACCTTGTATATAAGCTTTCGCGACTGCCGTCACCGTAGCAGGATCACGATGAAATGACCTATCGCCAATCACTTCACTAACGCCATAATCTAAATCGAGCACCGGAGCAAAACTGAAATCCACCCCGACAGCACGTAATTCAACCGCCATTAACCACCCCGTCATTTCAGCTCGAGATAAGGTCAGTTCAGGTTGTCGCTCATATCCTTGCCCCAAAACCCCCACAGGTGGTAAACGTGTAAAACCATGACGAAAGCGTTGAACACGACCACCCTCGTGATCAACCGAAATCAAAAGGTGTGGGTCACGCAAGGCGCGGATAGTAGCAGTTAATTCAGCGATTTGTTCTGGCGATTCATAATTTCGGCTAAACAAAATCACCCCGCCTACTAAGGGGTGTTGCAGTATCTCAGCTTCTTCTTCACTGAGTGTGAAACCGACCAAATCAACCATCAAAGGGCCTAATGTCATACCCGTTCGCCTTATTCGTAAATCATGACTTGTGTACCCGCTTCGACTAAATCAAAAAATGGTAACAAATCGTGGTTATGCATTCGAATACACCCATGAGATAACGGCACCCCCATCGGAAAACTATCAGGGCAACCATGGATATAAATATAACGTTGCATTGTATCAACATTTCCCAACCGGTTTTGACCAACTTCTAATCCACTCAGCCATAAAATACGGGTCAATATCCAGTCTCTTTCTGGAAACGCGACAGACATCTCCTCTGTATAACACTCTCCTGTAGGGCGTCTGCCAACGAAGATTGTGTTCTCTGGTAAGTCCTCACCAATGAGCGCCCTTATTTGATGTCGCCCTCTCGGCGTACATTCACTATTTTTCTCTTCTCCAGGGCCATTTTTTGCCGTAGATATAGGGGCTTCGAAAAGACAGTTTTCGCCTGCATCGCCTACTACCACACGACATATTTGCTCAGATAATGAAATTTCTACACGCAACATCAAACCGTTTCTTAATTATCAATAAATCACGTTCAGTATACCCTGCAAAAAAACTGAATAGTTCTTAAGCCAATACCGTACTAAAAAACTCACGAAAACGCTTATCAATCCAGTACTTAGGTTTCAACGGGTTCTTGCCATAAACAAAACCAACATGCCCACCTTTTTTCGTAAGCTCCAGTGTCACATTCTCTGACAGTTCCGATTGAGAAGGAATAGCCTCTGGTGTCATAAACGGATCATTTTCACTATGTAGCACCAAAGTAGGTACTTTAATCACTTTTAAAAACTGACGCGCGCTTGCCTTATCGTAATAATCATCTGCACTGTCAAAACCATGTAACTTCGCTGCCATATTATCAACATGATAAAACGTCCTAGCCTGATTAAACGCCTCTAAATCCATCGGCAGAGGCATCTCTTTATGCTTGGCCAAGACTTTTTTACGCACTAAACTAATCAAGTGACGCTGGTAAACCCGCGAAAAACCAGTTGTTAAATGCTGAGCCGTATTGGCTAAATCAAAGGGCACAGAAACAGCCATCGCAGCTGAAAGCGGGCTCTTATCGCCCTTCTCACCCAAGTACTTTAATAGGGCGTTACCTCCTAACGACACACCAAAGGCCCCTAAAGGTCTATCTGGATATCGCGTCCTCAAAACCTCAATAAAATAATCAATGTCTGGACTATCACCAGAATGGTACCAACGTGGTAAACGGTTCCCTTTCTTACCACAAGTACGAAAATGCATGAGCACACCTTGCCAACCCAAATCACGTACCACTTTTAATACACCTTGGGCATAACCCGATTCAACCGATCCTTCCAAGCCATGAAATAAGGCAATAATAGGACCTGATTCCGTTGACGGTGTCCACGACAATTCAACAAAATCACCATCAGGTAACTCTAATACTTCCTCAGTCAAGGTTAGCGGTATTTGCCTTCTAAATAAAGTAGGAAATAACGTCTGACTATGCTGATCTGGTAACCAGCAAGCCGTCTTAAATTGACTTTCAATAATCTTACCTTGACTCATAATCCCCTACCGAAATCACGATTAACCGCCTAAAGTGATGTAATTTAATCTTCTTTTAGTACTATTTTATCGAGAAATGCTACCCAATTCTCATCTCTCTACCAAGGCACGTTGACGCTTAATAGCGAACAAGCCTATTCTAAATTTATCATTCTATATACAAGGCAAGACCGGCTCTACGGCATGAATTTAACGTGATAAACAACCGAATAGCATCCTTATCTGCAAATCAAAAAATAGTGCTCACGAGCCTACTTTACATCTTATTTGTTATTGGTTTTACATACCTTACTGTACTCAACGAAAAAGCAGCGCTATATCAACAACTTGATAATCAGCTTAAAGATGCTGCTAGAGTGACGGAATTACTGTTACCTGTACGTCGTCAAAACCTTTTGGACAGATTGCTGCCTGATTTAAGGGACACATTAGTTCATCAGGGTTAAGTTAGTTTACATGTCTATCGTAATGTATTTGTCGCCGCATGGCTAACGTGTT
>Ga0228674_1000685_pt1 | contig 22257 bp, 23 predicted proteins | sample 1D_rmetaG_FD_189054 | JGI IMG/M metagenome (GOLD analysis project Ga0228674, IMG submission 189054) | Seawater microbial communities from Monterey Bay, California, United States - 1D_r | ecosystem: Environmental > Aquatic > Marine > Coastal | place: USA: California | collected 2016-09-26
GTTTATACCCCCCACATTTAGATAAATGCTATGAAGCGGCAGAATACTTCCATGCCAATGCAAGATGCAATGTAGTTATTATTAAGTCATTGCGATTGACACTTGCTTCATCTGAAACATTTGTATATGAGCAAGATTACTTAGATAGAATATTGAGATTTGATGGTGAACCTAAATGGACATCGGAATTCTTAGATGGAGATAGCAAAGCTAATCCGTATGCAAAGAATTTAAAGTTCATAAGTAATAGTGATGAATTGCATGTTAGTAGTGCTAACGAACTAATGCGTAAAGGTCAGAATACTTGGAAAGGCTGGAACTGTAATATCGGAATAGAGACACTAGTTGTTGAAATGAATGGACGAGTTACATCTGGCAGTAGTTGTAATCATGAATGTGATTTGGGAAATATAAACGATCCATCCAATATTGAATTTCCAACAAAGCCAACATTATGTCAATGGACATGGTGTAGTTGTATCGCTGATGTTGAAACTACGAAGTATCGGATAGAATAAATACGTATATAATATAATTGGAGGCATTAAATGTCTGATAAAGAAGATCGAATTAAAAGTAATATAGAAGAATTCAGGAAACGTGTACCACACGCACCAAGTGACACATTTTGTTTGTTACCATGGGTTCATCTTTCTACTCGTCCTAATGGACATATGCGTGTTTGTTGTACTGCTAACGCATCAAGTGTCGGAGCAACTAATGATAAGAAGCATGGCGGCGAAGTAGGAGTTCTAAAGAATGCTGATGGTAAACCTGCAAACTTAAACCATACTGACTTAATGTCAAGTTGGAATAATGATTATATGAAAAATGTGCGTACACAGATGTTAGAAGGCAAAAAGCCTCCATCGTGTATCAAATGTTACAATGAAGAAGACGCTGGTCACATGTCAAAGCGTTTTTGGGAGACTGAGTATTGGTCACGTAGAGTAGATATGGAGCAAGTTATCGATGAGACATCCGAAGACGGCGAAATCCCTCCGAAGATCAGATACTTGGATTTGCGTCTTGGTTCTAAATGTAACTTGAAATGTATTATGTGTTCACCACACGATAGTTCAATGTGGGTGAAAGACTGGCTTAAATTACACCCAGCTATTGAAAATGAATCATTGAAAGAAACAATGCAATGGGGTAACAAAGGTCAGATTGATGGCGCAAGTTATAACTGGCATAAAAAGAACCAAGCATTCTGGGATCAATTATATGAACAAATCCCACATATGAAACAATTATATTTTGCTGGTGGTGAAGCAACAATCATTGAAGAACATTATACTTTACTCGAGGAAGTTGTTCGTAGAGGATATGCTCCAGGTATTGAATTGCGTTATAACTCTAATGGACTTGAGATGCCGCAACGTTTATTTGATTTATGGAAACAGTTCAAGCGTGTACGCTTCCACTATTCAGTTGACTCAATCGGTGAGATGAATGATTATATTCGTTTCCCATCAACTTGGCAACATACTGTAGATATGTTTCATGTGTTAGACAACACAGGTCCCAACGTAGAAGTAACAGTAGCATGTGCTGTTCAAGCACTAAACATATACTACTTACCTGATTTTGTCAAGTGGAAAATTGAACAAAACTTTAAGAAAATTAATCTGTGGCCTTTGGGTGCTGGTATGATTAACTATCACTTTGTTTATCACCCACCGCATCTAAACGTTAAAGTTCTTCCTAATTGGTTCAAGCAAATGTGTGAGGCTAAGTTTGATACATTTATCGAATGGTTAGAAGAGAACTGGGAAAAATGTGATGGTGTAACTGAAACACAAGTAAGAAAAGATGAGTGGTTACATGCTGCTTATGGTGTGAAACGTCTGCGTGGTATGATATCATTTATGACTAGCGGTGATTGGTCACGTGAGCGTATGCCAGAGTTTATTGAATATATTGAAAAGATGGACGCTATTAGAGATACAAACTTCAGAGATGTATTCCCTGAGATGGCACCGTTATTAGATTGGACACCAGAAGCAGGTGATGACTGGGATGGTGAGTTTGATGACAGGTTATTGAAAGAACTAGAAGACAACGGCTTCCACGTTAATCAGCAGGAGTTAGATAGCGATGGTTGAATATCCTAAAACAATAGAAGAAACATTTAGAGATAGAAATAGTTATAGTTTTGATACTATGCCTGGATCTTTCGTAGATGCAATGATGAATGAGCCTAGATTCCCACCATCAGCACGTTTCAGACAAGCAAAGTGGGTGACGCATGAGTCTGGTATCCCATGGTTAAAACTAGATGTCCCAGAATTTGATTGGAAGAAATGCTATGATGAAGCAATGTCTGTATATGATGAAGCAATTCAACATAGAAAGAACGATTACGATGAGAACAACCCTGATGATTACGGACACAGAGGATGGCGCTCCCTGACACTACATGGGTTAGGTAAGCATGTATCTCAACATTGGGATAGTAAAGATGTTGCCGCAGCAGGCTTTGTTTATGCAGATGAACGTGAAGCAAGAGCAGCATATCATTGGACTGAAGTTGCAGATAAATGTCCAGAGACCGTTAAGATGATTAAATCTATTCCGGGTTATAGAGCATTTGATAGAGTTCGTTACATGTACTTAGAGCCGGGAGGTTATATAACACCGCATACAGATTACGAACACAACAAATTAGGACCACTAAATATATCGTTGAACAATCCAGAAAATTGTCACTTCAAAATGATTGATGACAATGCGTATGTTCCGTGGAAGCCAGGTAATATGTTTAAAATGAATGTAGGTCATCGTCATGCAGTAATGAATGATACTGATGAAGTTCGTGTACATATGATTGTTCATGGACAATATGGTGGATCAGATTTTGAAGATTTAATTTTAAAGAGTTGGGCTAAAACAACAAAATGAAGAAGCAACAAAGATCATATAACTTTTATCCACAGATTAGATGTGCAGTATTAGATACATCTAAAACAATAGGTGATACTGAAATTAGTGATTACATGAAAGCAATCACTTATAATTTCTTGCGAAACAATTATAGTTTTTTTAAGCATACTATTTACGAAGAAGACAGTGTAGATAAAATTTTACAAGCAATGAAAACAGATGATAAAGAATCTGATATTGATATGGTTGTAATTCAAGCATACGGTAATATATTTTATGATGCTTGGAAACCACTGGAACATGGATACAGTTTATTCAGAGAATACTGCAATCACGAATACTTGCCTAAAGCACAGAATAATGAATTCTTAATATTAGGACATATACTTGATGAACGTCACAAGGATAGATGGTTCAGATTTCATGAGCAATGTTTTGTAATCAATTATAAATTATGGAAAGAACTAGGCGAGCCTGCTTTCGGTGACTTTAGTGTTCGTCCTACAGAAGTAAGACAAGCAATTCGAAGTATAGAAAACTTTCACGATGAACATACTCCTAAATATATTGCTCCTGGACCTGCGTATGAAAAGATTACTCGTACTGGATTCGGTTGGAACTTTATTAATGTTAGTTTAGAGAATGGAATTGCTGTAGGAAACTTTGATGAAGATGTAAGAGCCACAAAGACATACTTATATCCAGAGATTAAAGAAGAACAAACTGAGTTTAAAAAATTCTTTAAAGAAGGATGTGCTGACTTTAAACATTGGGAGTCAGACTTGGGTGATTCTAAATCTGCATTCTTACGTTATCAGCAATTTACAGTTGAACGTTCTCCTCATGCAATGTGGATATTAAATACAGAAAGTGTAAATGATATTCAGCTGGTACCTAATAAAAAGCCGTTGCGTAATGTGTATTCAGTTGCAGCAGGATTTAAAACATTTGCTTTTCTAAGAAACTGGCATACTGATACAGACATAGACGCAGTGAATATTAACTACTTTGACATTTCACAAAATGCATTAGATGTACGCAAGTGGGTTCACGAAGAATGGGATCCGAAAAACTTTAATATGTATCTTGACTTTTTGAAAGAAAACTATTATAATAAAGATATAGGGTTAATCTCTATATATGAAGATTTCGATTATATGTCTGAGGACTGGGCATCAGAACGTGAACGTGCTAAAGAAGCATACGAAGCAAGTATCTTGCGTATCTTTAACAGCATGGAAGAATGGTATGAGTTCTTTGAAAGAGTAAGGGATAATAAAGTAACATATACACAAGCAAACTTAATTACTGACTGGAGTTCCTTACTTCCAATGATTGATACTACGCAAGATGATACAACTGAGGATGTTATGTGGAGTAGTAACTATATAACTACACGTTATACAATGTGGATTAAATCATATGAAGAAAGACAGGACGTATACAAACGTTTTGTTAATGATATTAGTAAATTAAATAATAGAATTCGATTACATAGTGCTGACTGGGACGGTTCTCCTACCAGAGGAATGCAAATTAAAGAACTGAATCATGCATACAGAAATTTACCTAAAGAAATATTTTTAAGATGGCGAAATCAGAGAACTTAGAGTACATCAAATTTGATGTAGGCGTGATGCATTTAGAACTTACTTCTAGGTGCAACTTGTTATGTCCAATGTGCGGTAGAACGACTGGCATGGATGGAGATAATATAAAGCTAAAGAAGCGTGATGATTTAGACTTGACTGATACTGATCCTAGAGTAATACAACAAGCGTTAGAAGACATGAAACCATTTCTTCCTAATCACGTATTCATTAATGGGAACTACGGCGATCCTATCATGTATCCATACTTACTGGAAGTAGTAAAGATGTGCAAAGATATTGGAGTAGCACAAGTTACGTTAAGTACAAACGGTTCTGCACAGACAGAAGCGTGGTGGATTGAACTTGCATCTATTATGCGAAAGCCAGACAAAGTTATCTTTGCTATCGATGGACTAGAAGACACTAATCATTTGTATCGTGTGAATTCTAAGTGGAATATTATTATGCGTAATGCAAAAGCATTCATTGCTAATGGTGGCATTGCACGTTGGGACTTCATAGGCTTTGCACACAATGAGCATCAGATAGATGAAGCGAGACAACTAGCAGAAGACATGGGCTTTGTCAAGTTTAGATACAAGAAATCAAATAGATATGTTATCCCTACACATTACGAGGGAGAAGAAGTTGAAGCAATCGAAACTAAAAAAGAATTAACGTTTGTTGCTAAACAACATGTAGCAAAAAACAAAAAGAAAATTGAAAGTAAGACAACAGAACAAAAAGAGAAAGCACTTGCAACTATTTTAGCAGAACCTACAAAAACAAAATCTAATACTACTAATAAAGTAGATGATGTAATTAAAAAGCACAAAGGGTTTGATAATTATGTAAAGGTTACAGAAATAGCATGTCAGACTAAACGAGACAAAAGTATCTTTATTGATTATCAAGGTAAAGTATGGCCTTGCTGTTGGCAGGGACATTACTACAGTAAAATCGGACATGATATGGCAACGCCGAGACGTATTGAAGACAACAAGAATATGTGGGAACGATATGGCGAAGATTTCAATGATTTGTCAAAACATTCATTATTTGATATACTCAAAACCCCATATTTTGCAAATGACTTAGTAGCAAGCTGGGAAACAAATTCAGATGAACGTCTTTGGATTTGCGGTAAGACTTGTGGCAAAGAATTAGACTTCAGAGGTAACGGCGAAGAGAACTTTGAAGATACGGAGATGAACGAATATGCAAAAGAGTGATACATTCTGTATTCTACCATGGATAAACATTTCGACACGTGCAAATGGAGATTTGCGTGTGTGTTGTCATGCTAATCAAGGACCAACACGTGGTATTTACAAGAAAGAAGACGGAACAAACTATAATCTACATCGTGATCAAATCACTGATGCGATTAACTCTCCATTAGCAAAAGAAATTCGTTCTACTATGCTTGAAGGTAAGTGGCATAAGGAATGTATTCGCTGTGTACGTGAAGAAAAAGCAGGAATGAAGTCTCGCCGTATTAATGACGGTGAAAGATTTGCTGCACACATTACTTGGGAAGAAGCAATAGCGCATACAGAAGAAGATGGGACAATTGATTTAGAACACATTAAACAAACGTACTATGATATTCGTTTGGGTAACTTCTGCAACTTGAAGTGTCGTATGTGTTCACCAATGGACTCTAGTGCTTGGTATGATGACTACGTTAAGATGTGGGGATCAAATAAGTTTAGAGATACACATGGTATCGTAGAGATGTATAAGAATAAGAAAGGCAAATTTACTGCTGATGATTATGATTGGGTACACAAAGATCACTTCTGGGAAAACTTAGAAGAAAATGTAGCTGGTATGCAACACGTATATCTAGTAGGCGGTGAACCACTTATTATTGAAAGACATTATGACTTCTTAAAGTATTGTGTAGAACAAGATAAAGCAAAAGAAATGACACTTGAATACAATACCAACCTAACAAATATTCAACCACGTGCATTAGACTTATGGACTAACTTTAAGCAAGTACAATTTGGCATTTCAATGGATGGCATTGGGGAAACATTAGAGTATGTAAGAAACCCACTGAAGTCTTCGCTTATTGAAAAGAATTTAAAAAAGCTAGATGAAGTTGGTACAGAAAGCATGAACTTTAGAGCTTGGATTGCTTTCACAATCGGATCACTGAATGCTTTTCATGTACCTGATTTTCTAAAATGGAAGATAGAACAAGATTTCGCAATCATATCACCTATGATGAAAAACAATCCTAAGCCATTTGCAAACATACATCCTATTCATAAGCCGCACGAATTAAGTACTCGCTTCTTACCCAAAGAAGTTAAAGACCAAGTACGTGATAGCTGGGAAGAATTTAGACAAGAGTTTAGAGATAGTATCGTTGATACCATAGACTTTCATAGTCCTGCGAAGAAGAACCCAAAAATGATGGGTATCATAAAACCCGCAAACAGACAATGGGCTATTGACAAGATGGATCAATTACTTGATAATAATCTTAACTTTATGTATGGCGAAGATTGGTTTACTGAAGAAAATAATAAAAAGTTTTGGAAATATAACGGAAGTTTAGATAACATTCGTGGCGAGAGTATGGAAACTCAACTACCTGAACTGTATAATGCAATGAAAAAATATAAGGTATAATAATGGATAAGATTAAAAAAGACGCAGACTATTGGTCACAGTATGATTTCACAGCAACTCCTTATGATGATATTGTAAAAGTAGGACAGCGTACTTTGCTCTACAGAGATTTATTTTCAGTATCATGGTTGTTAGGACGCTTTTGTAACTACAAGTGTTCATACTGCTGGCCGTATGCTAGGAGCGACAGGAAAGACCATAGACCGACGGAACTGTGTCTTGCTACTATTGATGAGATTAAACGACAAGCAAGAGAAAACGGATTTAATAGTTTTCACTTCTCATTATCAGGTGGAGAACCAACATTTCATCCTGGTTACTTAGATATGTTACGTCACTTAGCAGACGATGTAGAGAACACAAACTATACATCAGTACACATGACAACAAACATGTCACGTACTATGAAGTGGCACCAAGAGTATTGTGACACAGTAGCTAAATTTCATCGTGCTAGTATTACTGCATCGTTTCATAGCGAATATGCAAAGCAAGAAGAGTTCGCTGACAAGTTATTGTTCTGTATGGAACATGATGTGCAAGTAACAATCAATATGGTTCTTGTACCAGAATGGTTTGATAGAGATTGGGAGAATGCAATGTATTTTCATAATCGTGGAATCAATGTTACGCTCAAACCTCAGTCAGATCCAACCGCATCGTTTGTTGTTAAAGGTTACACTGATGAACAACTAAAGATGATGCAGAACGGTATGCCACAACGTGCATACACTGATACTTTACAGAATTCTACGGGCAAGAAAGTAGTAAGACCTAAACCACGCACGGGTTCAATGTATAAAATGGATAAGTTTAATGGAGATGATAAAAATGTCCCACCAGTCATGCAAGTAGAGTTCGAAGACTCAAAAGGTGACAAGTACTACATGGATCAAGCTGAACGTTTCAATGCGTTTAACTTTAACAAGTTTAAAGGTTGGGAGTGTACTAGTGGGTTTAAGGGTATCATTATCAGAGAACCTGATGGGTCTATTAAACGCTCGTATAGCTGTGCTGATGAGCCTCTAGGATATGTAGAGAGTGGGTTCAAGTTGTTTGACGCACCTAAAGTATGTATCAGTGAGAGTTGTGTATCTAGTGCAGATAGCAAGATTCCTAAACGTGCGCCAGGCGCAATGGTTCCGATCTATCCAGGTGATGTAAGTTATAAGAAATGATGAATAAAAAAGATAAGCAACAATTTTATGATGAACACTGTGAACACAGACAAGATACTGTGCGAAAAGCTAAACCTATAATTGATAGTGAAGTGGTAGGAGTTATGAAGACTGTAGATTTTATAAATGATTCTACAGATCATTCTATCTTATTCGATCAATTTGCATTTTTAGAAGCATGTGACATATGGATACATACGAGTGAAAAGTTTAAAATCATTGGACTACATACGTTTCCACATAGACTTGTGACACATGGGATTACTGAAGCATTTAGTGATTTTTATGAGGCTTATACTAATTTACAAGTTATGCGAGGAGAATACACTTATCATCGTGATCTAGGAATCGACGTACTAGATGATTATAAAGATATAGAAGAAAACTCTGCGTTAATAATCAGTTATCCTTTTAGTGCAACTGGTAATGTACATCCAGACTGGGATCGTATTATGACATTATGCAATGAAAAGAACGTTGATGTGTTTGTAGACTGTTGTTTATTTGGTGTTGCAGAGGTTCCACGACTTGATACTACACATAAATGTATTACACATGTTGCATTTAGTTTCAGCAAAACATTCGGCACTGGCGGAATGAGAACTGGGATGCTGTATAAAAGAAATATTGATAAGACACAATTAGAAAAGACAAATGCACATTTCTATACACAGATGGCTGGTATGAGATTGCATTATAAATTAATTGAAAAATTCTCACCTGATTATATGTGTAATAAATATAGAGATAAGCAAGTTGAGTTATGTAAGAAACTAGAAATAGAACCAAGTGACACTGTACTATTTGGTGTTAGTAATAAAGAAGAATATGATTATTACGAAAGAGACTCTTATATAAATCGTATATGTTTATCGTATGCATTACAGGAGCGTACAGTTGTATATGAGGATTTCAAATGAGCGTAGAAAAATTAGATATAGAATTTGACTATGAAAGAATTTTAAAAGAGTTTAAAACTCTCGAAATAGAAAAGTATCTTATTGAAAATGAAAGACAGATGGCTATACAATGTAGACCTGACTTGTCAGATCCAGACGCTCAACTATCAGACAGTTGTGGTAGCTTAATATATGATTGGGATGATTACTATCCTGAGAAAGATTATGAAAATTCTGGACCAAAGCGTAAAGAGATTATAAGAAAAGAAACTGAATTCGATATGCTATGTGATTTGTTCAAAGACACATACATTGGAGAAGTAGTAAGTACATTAAAAGATGAGTATAAAGTAACTAGAGGTCGTTTTATGATGCTTAGTATGAAAACTTGTTTAACTTATCACTTTGACTCATCACCTAGATTACATATTCCATTGATAACAGATGATAACTGCTTTATGATAATTGATGATAAAGTATGTAGAATCCCGTATCCTGGGACATATAAGGTGGATACGACTAAGAAGCATACTGCACTAAATGCAAGTAAAATTCTTAGAACGCATCTTGTATTTGTTTTGCCCAAGCCTCCGCCAGATAAATCTAAGCCATTACCTTGGGAAAATGTTATACCTTTTTAAACAGCCATTGGTGCTTTAATGAATGGGTGAGGATCATATCCTACAATCTCAAAACTATCCATAGTAAAATCATCAATAGTTTTATGATCTCCGATAATCTTTAGTTGTGGAAACTTCTTAGATTTACGAGCTAGTTGTTCATCTACCGCATCAATATGATTGTTATAGATATGTCCGTCGCCGATAGTATGATAGTACTCTCCTACTTTCAACCCACAAACATGTGCAATCATATGTGTTAGTAAAGCATAACTTGCAATGTTAAATGGAACACCCAAGAACAAGTCTGCACTACGTTGATATAGATTACAGTTTAGTTCACCTTGATTGTTTACATAGAACTGTGAAAATGTATGACATGGCGGAAGAGCCATCTTATCTAAATCTGATACATTCCATGCACTTAGAATATGTCTGCGTGATTGTGGGCTATTCTTAATACCTTCAATAACATTAGCAAGTTGGTCTATACCATCCCAGTTTCTCCATTGTACACCATAGACAGGACCTAAGTCTTTATTGTCTTCAGTGTTGTAATGACCAAGTGCTTTACCTTGGTTGTCTGCATTAGCAGTCCAAATAGTTTTCTTGTCTCTCAATTCAGTACGCGGTTTGCCGTAATGAATTTCTGCTAGTCTACGTTCATTCTGTGAACCCTCAATGAACCAAAGAAGTTCGCTGAGTACACTTTTGAATGCTACTTTCTTTGTAGTGAGTAACGGAAAACCTTCACGTAAATCAAAGTTTAACCATGACATAAAGCGAGAACGTGTTCCAACACCCGTTCTTTCTTCGCCACGCATTTCTCCTTGGTTTCTGACAGTGTGTAATAAATCTAGATAATCATCTTCTGTCCAGTTATCTGTCATACTCTTACCCATCTTTCAATTTGTATAGTAGGGGGTTCATCGTTTCTTTCATCTACTTGTGTATATCTGCATTCGAAATTGTCTAGGTATTCGTTTAAATCTACAGTAGTATCACACTCGAATGTAGTTAAAATTCTTGTTAGATAAATTGTTTCACATAAGTCGTATGTTACATCATATAAAGTTTTTCCACCGATGATAATAATTTCTTTATCGGGATGACGTGATTGTATTGCAGTTAGTATATCTTTAACTGAATACTTAGAATAATCATATATATCGTAAACATTAGGAAAGCGTTCAGCATCCTGTGTACTAATAACATAATTTGTTCTGTTTTTTAGTGGAGCATTTTCACCTAGACTATCCCAAGTGTTTGTTCCCATGACAACTACATTATCAGACGTAGTACGTTGAAAATGTCTCATGTCTTCTTTAATATGCTTCCATGGCATACTATTATTTTTGCCGATGCCACCGTTTAAATCAGTAGCTAAAATCATACTAATCAAGTTTGTTATCCATTCTGAATTCAAAGTGGTTCTTTAAAATGTTTTGTACGTTTACAACAACACTTTCCTTGATAGCTGGTACGTCAATTTGAACTTCAACATCATCGATTTGTTCAAAATGTTTAGATAGACGATCCCATCCCATGTTCTCTGCCATAGGTAAAGGATGTAGCAATTCTTCTCCGCCGAGTTCAATCTCTTGTCCGTTTTTCATCTTAACAACAATTGACTTAACGAATTGTGAAGGTATACTCATAGGGAAGATTTCTTCCATTAATCTATCAAATTCACCGTCTCTATCAAATTCCATTACGATAGTTCGCCTTTATCTTTCATTAGTTCTGTGTGTTCAAGGGCGGCAATAATAACTGCCGCCGCTTTGATTAGTTCTTTTTCAAATTCAACCGAACTTGGTGCTTCAAGCATAGTAGCACGCCTAGTCTCTTGCGCAAGATAATAAGTTGCAATCGCAATCCAATCATTCGGAGAGTTGTTTGCATCGAATTCGCTACCAGGAATATCAACTTGACGTTCACGTTCCTGCTTAATACGATCTAGTATACTACTACGCTTGATTGACATTTACGCCTCAGACTTCTTAGGACGTCCACGTCCACGCTTTGGTGTGTCGCCTGTAGTTACACGAACTTTAGATTTTGCTTTAGTTGCTTTTTTAGGAGCTAACGAAGGATCATATTTGATTGCTTCTGCTCTTTTGGCTGCCGCATCATCTTCCATTAGTTTAGCTTGGATTAGCAAGTTTTGAGCAATCGCTTTATTTTCGTCTGCTTTGCTTGCTTCAACATTGTCTTCTACTAATGGTGTTGCTGGTTCTTGTCTTGTGTTATTCACTTCACTTACTGGAGTTTCAATATCGTCCATCTGTGCTAGAATATCATCAAGTGCTACACTTGTTTGTGAGTTTGGTGTCATAATGACAGCACTCGTTGGCACTTTAACTAAGTGACCTTCTTTGTGTAATGTCTCTAGCATAGTCGTGCCATGCCAGAATACTTTACGTGCAAGCACTTCGTATAACTGTGGGGCTTCTTGTGATTCAGGTGATTCTACGGCAGCCATGAAATCATCATGGTATCTGTCCGGTAATGAATCACTGTATACAACAAGTGAGTTTTCTTTATCGTCTGGTAGTTGTAGGAATGCAACGCTTAAACGTTGACCAGTTCCAGAATGTCTACCTACGTGTTTAATAAAAGCCATGCAGTTAGCCCGCCGCTGGAGCTGCCTCTGCCGCTCCGCCCTCTGCTTCAGCTTGTTCAGCTTGTGCCGCTTGTACAAAATCAATAAATGATTTGATCTTGTTAGCAACTGCGCCTACTGCTGACAGTTCTGCCGCTTGAAATGCACCACGCTTTGATGCTAGATCAATTACTGCATAAGCATTCACCAGGTCATTTACTGTGACTGCAGGTGTTTCTGCTTGTGCTTCAACTTGTGTTTCTTCTGACATATTAATCTCCTATTAGTTAGATGTCATTCAAATTATATATAACATGAATAGAACTTCTCATATTCATACTTACTATTATACTAAATTTTTGAGTACTTGTCAACCTTTTTACGCTACCATACGTATATATTCATCAGGCCAATTAAGGTATTTTAACCATACTTCATGGTGAATACTAAGTGTAAAGTTTTTATTACCTAACATTTGATAGAAATTAGGACGTACTGGCATTTTTACTGGTTTAATATCAATACGATTACTCTTGGCGTGATTACATTTTTTACATGCGCTTACGATATTTTCCCATGATGTTTTACCACCTTTGGATCTAGGCAGTACATGATCTAATGTAAGTTCTGATGTTTTGAAAGTGTCTAAGCAATATTGACACTTGTGATTGTCTCTGATAAAGATATTTTTACGTGAGAAATTAACATCACCTGCGTTTTTATTGTAATCACGAATAGCAATCACTGCTGGCACTTTCATGGTATGATTGGGAGAATGGACCTCCCAATCGTCATGCCAATCTAGTACGTTGATTTTATCAAGCCAGATAAGTTTGATACTCTCTTGCCATGTTAGTGTAGACAAAGGAGTAATGCTCAATGGAGCGCCATCTGCGTTGAGTAATAGTGTATCGCTCATAGTTATATTTATACTTTGAAATTATGCGGCTTCGTAATAAGTATGATCGCCGAATGGTGGGATGATATGCGTTGACCCATGAATTACGAATAGCGAATCACAATATGCTTCATTGCCCCATGATCCAAACGGATAACCATCTGTGAACATGATAAACTTGTCAGGAACAATATCATTTTCTTCCATGAAATTGAAATTACATTCGAAGTCAGTACCACCACAGCCAATGATTTCATAGTCTTTAATTTCATCTGCATTCATAGGTGTGAATTCTTTAAAAGATTCTGCATACACTTCTGTATCGAAAGTCCATACACGTAGACGAAAATCTTGAAACTGATCCATGATGCCTGAGATTTCACCCATAAAGTCACGTATCATATCATGTGAGATAGAACCAGAAACATCAATACCAATAGCAGCATCAACTTGATAGTCATTGTCAGTGCCCGGTAGATAGATACCTAGTGAACGTGACTTACGAGATTGACGCATCCATGTGAAGTCAGATTTGAGTGATGATTGAACAGCTAGGTTCAAATGCTCACGCCAATCCATCTTAGGTTCAGTCATATCTTTGATGATACGTTTGATATCGCCAGGTATATTACCTGCACCTGCAGATTGTGCAGCTTGTAGAACAGCTTGTTTCATCTGATCCTTGATTGCTTTAGCTTCTTCTTTAGATATTTTAATAGGTGCTTTACGTCCTGTAGGATCGTTACCTTGACCTTCTTTGCCAGCACCATCACCATCACCGAACAAGTGTTCATCAAGTGTTTCAGTGCCACTAAAGTCTTTGCCATCTTCTTTCTGTTGAAACAGATCAGCATAAATTTCTTCTGTGTATGATTTGTAATACTTGCGATCATAAAGAGCCATCTTAGGCATTGTGCCGATTTTAGCTTCTACACAACCTTGATTAACTTTATAATCAGCAGCAATATTCCATAGCTTAGGATCACGATTTTCATCTTTATAATCCATCAGACGACCATTTTCACCACAGTGTTCATATACACAGTGAAATACTTCGTGACCTACAACAAAGTCAATTTCTTCACTAGTTAATGTGCGAAAGAAATCACAGTTATAGTAGAAATGCTTACCATCTACAGCAGCAGTAGGACACCATTCAGCTTCGACTAGTTTAAGACGAGTAGCAAGTGTACCAAAGAACGGGTGTTTGATTAGCATTCGCACACGACCTGATACAATCATTTCTTTAACTTCTTGATCAGTGTATTCAAATACTACAGGCTCTTCTGAGTTTTCATCAACTTCGATACCATTTTCTTTGAGTAGATCATCTAACACAGAGTTGAAATCGTCTTCTGTTACAATTTTCTTAGGTTCGATTTGCATATGATTCGCCTTTTGTCTAACTTACTCTAATAATATAGCATCTGCGTTTCGGTTTGTCAAGTGTTTAAAACTCTTTTGGAGCATCTTTTTTCCAATAATCAGATATAGCTGTATGTATTCCCTTTTCATAGGTCTCAAACATTTCGTCCCAGTTATCAACCATTTCGAATTCAGTATTACTTATATAATGCTCTGAATATTTCTCATAACTTCTCTTAATTAGGTCTACATATTTTGGGTCATCTAACCCAGGTTCCCATGGCGCACCAATAGCTAGTGTAAATTTTTTATCAGTATGTGTATTTTCCATTTCATGAGGCCAATTACCTGCCATCATAAAACATTTATTCAAGCTAGGAGGTCTTACTTGCTTATCATGCTTACCTAAGAATATCAAATCATCTACATTGCCTTCCATAACAAATCTAAACTTATGCTGTAATGTTTCAAACTTGTCAGGAGAACAATCTATATGTGGTGCATTCTTATCACCAGGTAGAGTACAAATAAATGTCATACGTGTACCACCTGATAATGGCATGATATGCTCTTCAATCCATGCTTTCAATTCAGGTGCTTTGTTTCCTAACGGACTCCATTTATATACACCTTTTTCTTCATGGTCTGTATATAATGGAACTTGCCAACATGTTCTAAACTTGTCTCTATAAAAATTTTCTACATCTATTTCTTTGAAGATAGATAGCTCATGTATTGGTGGATTTGGTATATCTAACGGCAAGTAAAGTAAGTCTTCTATAATATCTTTTATTTCCATTCATGATGCTCCTTATGCTTTGTATCCCATGGATTCCAAAATAAAACTTCTTTAGAATTTCTAGGTGAACCTTTAAGATGTCCAAATACGTTTATTGCTGATGATCCATGAAATGTATATATACTAAATGGCGCAACAACAAAACATACTAGTCTAATATCGATTAGTGCGAAAACTACTAGCATTGCGATAGTGAATTTGTACCAATTTCTATTCATAAATTTTTGAAAGTCTGATTTTAAGAAATCAGTTATTAGTCTCGGAGATATATATTGTGTCTGATAGTTCATTAACCAAACATTAATCCAACCTACATGATGCGGTGAGTGTGGATCTTTCTCAGTATCATGGAATGCATGATGTTGTCTATGTGCGGCTGCAAATGTTAGTGGTGATCCTAAGCCAGTAACGAGTGATGCAATAGTGTACGCATAACTTTTTACACTATCAGTATATGTGTTATGTACAAGATACATATGCATTCCTCTATGACCTATAAAAAACGCCCAAGCAAAACATCCTAGTAATACTAGAATTGCATATTGGATATTAAATCCGTAATACATTAATCCTGCAACTAGGGATAGGTGATGAAATATCAATAATTTTTGTGTGTTATGCATTATAACTCCTAAGTAAAATACTAGAATTTGTACCACCAAATCCAAAACTATTACATAATACTGTATTAATTTCTTGTGACTTTGCAGTGCTTGTATAGTTTATATCATATCCTTCTTTAATGTTATCAATATTTATCGACGGTGTTATGATATTATTCTTAATAGAAAGTACACTTAGCGCCGCTTCTATAGCGCCAGAGGCAGCCATAGAGTGACCTAACTGTGATTTGTTAGCAGTGATAGGTACGTGTCCAAGACCAAGTCTATTAATAGCATCAATTTCAATATAGTCTCCTAATGGAGTAGAAGTTGCATGTGCATTGATTAAGTCTGGTTCGCATGTTAAAGCAGAACGCATACAATCTTCAATCAACTCACCTTCTGGATGCGGTGCGACAATTTGATATGCGTCATTATTCATTGCGTATTTGTCAACAGTGCATAGTGCGTTTCCTGTATCTTTGTTAGTCAACAAGAACACAGCCCCACCTTCAGACATTACAAGTCCATCACGCTTTTCGTCCCATGATCTACTTGCTAATTCTGGTGTGTCATTGTATCGTGTAGACAACGCACGTAGCTTACCCATCTGTATAACAGAATCAAGCGATACACTTTTATCAACTGAGCCAGCAATAACATAATCTGCTTGTCCAGTTTCTAATAACATACAACCTAAGATGATGCTATATATTCCTGTACTACATGCTGTCATTGTCATAGCACTAGGTCCTGTAAACCCATACTTGATATTAATATTGTGTGCAGTCATGTTAGAACAAAACGTATAACTATTAGTTCTATTTTCTTTATATGCTTCTACGCTATCAATATAGATACATAATCCAGGAGACACAAGAACCGCAGTTCTACCTTTAGGCAGTTCTCTATCACCTATAACTTCATCAGCAAGAGCTACAGCCCATTGCATATAATCTGGCATACGGTCTTTATCAATTTCACTAAGAATGGAATGTTCATCTGGATTAAAATTTACTTCTGCTGATACTTTAGAACGAACATATCTACTTTCATTCGTATCGAAACGTTTAATACTTCCGTATGCAGGCTTAGCACTACAGATCCCATCCCATGTTTCTTGTGTGTTTCCGAAAGGAGTTAGTAGTGCAATATTTTCTATGTATACTGTCATAGTTTTTCCATTGTTATAAAGTTTCTATAATTAAGTTTCCAAACATCTTGTTTAGCACCATACAATGATATGTTCTTGTATAGTAATGTAAACTTATTATCTTTTGGGAATATTAAATTTGTGACACGGTATGCTTTATGCATTGTTCCACTTCTGTCTTCTAAGTTATCTGGTGAATTGAAAGATACTACAATATCAGTAGCTCCTTTTGATTTACACCAATCTGCCATATGAGGTAATAATCTTCCCATACCAAAGCATGTGAGCATTCTACTAGATACTATCTTACTTGCCATACCCTTGAATTCATCTAATGTTGCAAGTCTGTATGCGATTACATAACACTTATCATGTATGTGAGGCAGCCAATGAGCACCGCTGAGACTTACAATATAACCGTTATGATATACAGCCCACCATTTTTCTTCAGTTCCCCATTTTCCCATTTTTAATGAGGACAAACTTTCATTATTCTTAAAACCTTCTTGTTTACATTTTTCACAAAAATCTTTTATGTCTTGTATATGTGAACTATTGCATTCTACTATTTTAAATTCAAGATCATCTGCACCTAGAAATTCTTCAAGCATTAGTATAAGTTCCTACTTGCTTTTGCTAGTGCTTCTTCTAGAACTTCTTCATATGATTTACCCTCGAACAAAAACTCACGATGCCAGTCATAGACATGTGGTGCATATTTACCAATAGCTTTGCTTGATCTATGGATATAATCAAACTTAATCTTTGCCATTTCCATTAGTTCGGGCTTTGTTTTTAGCTCTACACTATCATCAAACTTATTCATGTGTACTGCTAACATCGCCCACATATAATCTGGGTACACACCGTTTCCTAAATAGTTTACTGGTCTACGATAATGTTCCCAGTTCTCTTCTTTATGATTATGGTCAATGCCATACTGCTTTACTTTTCTCCAGAAAGGAGTGTCTTCTCTTTCAGATAGAGTAAAATGATATGAGATAAAATCAGCAATACCATCTTCTAGCTTACACATATTCTTATTGAATGCATAAATTTGTGATGTAGTGATTACTGGCTCTTCTTCTTTTGCACGTTTAATAATTCTATCTACTAATTGAATTGATGTTTGTGCTACGAATAATGAGTTAGCTTCCATTGGTTCGACAAACGCTCCTGCCATACCTATACCAACAACATTCTTATTCCACGGAGTTTCCATACGACCGGACTCCCAAGAAATGTGACGTGGCTCTTTGATAAACTCGTAACCTTCCCAATACTTCTTAAACTCTTCAGTTGCTTGTTCTATTGAAACTTCATTCTTGTCAAAGATATAACCTGAACCCATACGATTAAATAGTGGAATGATAAAGTTCCAACCTGCATCTTGTGCATACGATTGTGTATACGGGCGCATTTCATTGTATACGTCTTTGTACTTTACTGGTCCAACAATAGCATCACGTGTAAAGATATGTTCATAGTCATGCCAACCATTATCCATTGTTCCTGTAAGTGTTCTATTGAATCCAGTAGCATCACAAAATAGATCAGCTTCATATTCTGATCCATCATCTAGTACCAACTTAGTTATATAACCATCATCATCTTTTTGAATTTCATCTACATGTCCCCATACATGTTTAACACCAGCTGGTAGCGCAACTTTATCTCTTACAATTTCTGGGAAACGTTCTGCATCAACATGAAATGCATATGAATTAAATGAACCGATCAGTTTATGTCCATCCATATCAAACGGAGCTTTTCTATATTCTGCTAGAAATGTTGACTCCATTAAGTCTTCTGACATTTCACGGGCGTTAGAAGATCCGTCACGTAAAGACTGTAACCAATAGTCTATCCATTTATCATCTACTCCGGGTTCACCATCTGAATTGTAGAAGTAATCATCTGTTTTCAACTGATTATAATAACTTGTCTTGATATGCTTTTCAGGTAGGGACCAAGTGAATGCAAAATACTGCTCGTCTTCTTGGTGACAATGCCAGTGATTTGTCACATGGTGTCTTTTGCCTTCTTTATTCCAGCCAACAAATTTATTGCCTAGTTTATAGATAGAATTACTGGACGCCATCCAATCACGTTCTTCAATTCCCATTTGACGAAAGAAGTCTCCCAATTGCGGAATAGTAGATTCGCCTACGCCAATAATTCCTACTTTCTTACTTTCGATTAGTGTGATATCAATTTCAGGATTTTTGTGTTTTAGATAACCTGCTGTGAACCAACCAGATGCACCACCACCTAAAACAACAATCTTCTTAACTTCTGATTTCATATTTTATATTCTCTCTATTTAATAAATGTCTCTTTAACAACATGTCTCTGAACCTTACCCATTGGGTTTCTAGGTAATGGTTCTTTAGTTATAATGATTTCTTTGGGTATTTCGTATTGAAACAATTTGTCCTTTACGAAGTTTACTAATTCAAGAGTATTTATCTCATTATCAGAACTGATTACAGCAACAATTTCTTTTTCTCCTAGACCTCGTTCACGATATGTAACACACACTTCGTTCACATCTTTATTTGGTAACAATGCATTCTCAATTTTAATTGGAGAAACATTGAAGCTATTCACTTTTATTAAATCAGATTTGCGTGATTTATAAAATAGTTTATTATGTCGTACTTCTAGTACATCACCCGTACACCAATACCCATCATCGTCCATTGGAGTCTCTTGATTCAAATATCCTTTTGTGATACAATCTCCCTTGATCCAAGCAACACCATATCTGTCTAACTTGTATTCATAGTTACCGCTTACATTAATCTCTAGTGGATGTGGATCATCTGGTGTAGCTAAGTGAGTAAACATCGGAACATGAGTTTCAGTACAACCATATAGATTTCTCATTGCTGGTGTACCCTTGTCAAATAGTTCTTGTAACATTTCTTCTGGACAAACAGTACTACCAAATCCAAGTTCTCTCCAATGTGACATGTCAAGTTCTTTCCAGCCACGTGTCTTAGATAATGCTAACATCATTGCAGGAACCATAATACCTATTGTAGGTTTCATTTCATTACAAATCTTGATGAACTTTCTGGGATTAAACATTTCTGCGATCACAGTAGAACCAGCCATAAGTCCAGGTAAAGTATAAAGATACATACCGCCAATAGTCCATGGTGGGAGTTGTGATAGAATAACATCATCCGATGTTAGAGTTTGAATTTCGATATTCTGTAATGATCCTTTAATACATGCGGATCTTGTATGAGGAACTGCTTTCGGATCTCCAGTTGTTCCACTAGTAAAGATAATTGTATACATATCATCTTGCGTTTTAGAGAATACTAGACCTTCTTTGTGTGGCTTTAATTTTAGCGCATCCTCTTCATTTAATATAATATGATCTGGTTTACCTGCTTTTGTAATACGTTCAATCATGCCATCTGTTAGATTTGGCATTGTTGGTAGAAATGTTACTCCCAATATATCACACGCTAACACCATTCTTACGTAATGATACTCCTTCTCACTTGCAAATAATAACCTTTCGCCAGGCTTCACCGCAGTAGATAGTGTAGCTGAAAGTTTTTCAACACTTTCAACCAATTCATTATAAGTATATGTTTTATCATGGCAGATCAGGGCAGCCTTGCTACCGTGATTCTTTGCCTGTTGTTTTATTGCTTTCCAAATCATACTATTATTATACAAAAAAAGGAGAGAAATGTCAAGACATTCCTCTCCAGTTGTAACGCTTAGTCTGCAATTAAGCGTTATGTGCCTCGATAATTAGTTTACCATACTTCTTAAAGAAGTCTGCGATACAAGGAACCTTACGCGGTTCAAGTGGTAGCTTGTAAACTTTAAGTGCAGTACGACCACCAAGTACGGTCATTTCTGTTTCAAAGTTATCCATCATAAAGCGGAAGAAGTTATCAGCCATGCTATATAACTCATCCATTTTGTCTTTGCCATTGCGATCAACAAAGTCACGTAGTTCGTAACATAGTGATGCAGTCAGTGAGAACATCGCAGAGATTTCACGACCTTCAGAACTCAGAGTTTTTACAGTACCATTTAAGATATCTGTTGGGTTAGGAAGTTTACCAGCAATCGCACGGTGTGCCATAAACTTAGTAGCGATACCATCACCTACTGTACCAGCGATTAGATCATGCAAGCGACTATCAGAGATTTGCTCACCTTCCATCGGAAGCATTTGTGATACGAAAGTCCAAGAACGAGGAGTAGCGAAAGCACGTGATGCTGTACGAGGATCAAAGTTCATTAGATCCATTTTGTTAGCAGTAACGTAGCCAACAACTTCTGCATCTATATTATTCTCAAGTGCCCAAGTCTGCCAATCTTCGAAATCTGTAGTCATTTCTAAGTGAACAAAACGGTTAGCAAGTGGGCTAGGCATACGATACGCAACGCCACGATCACTTTCACGATTACCTGCCGCAACGATTAGAACATTGTCAGGAAGTTTGTAGTTACCCAAACGACGATTAAGAATTAGCTGATATGCAGCAGCCTGTACAGATTGCGGCGCTTGATTCATTTCGTCAAGAAATAACACGATGCATTCAAATTGATCTGCAAGTTCTTGAGTAGGCAAGTCAGCAGGCGGAAGCCATTCCATCAAGCCTGTATTCATATTAGGTACTGGGATACCACGCAAGTCAGTGGGTTCCATAAGAGCAAGTCGCATGTCAATCATGTAACCTGAACGCTCTTGTGTGATTGAATCGACAATCTCAGATTTGCCAATACCAGGAGGACCCCAGATGAAGACAGGACGCTTACGATTCATAGCGTAGTTAATTTCTGAGCGAATATCACTCGGACGAACAAGACGAACATCCATATCATGTGTTGAAACTTTTGCAGACATTTTGTATTCCTTTTTTGATTACTTATATACTATAGCGTGATTCGCATTATTTGTCAAGTACTAAATTTCAGTACTTTCAAATATATCAGCGGCTTTATCCAAGTACTCAGTATATGTTTCACCATCTAAGAT
>Ga0228674_1000687_pt1 | contig 22217 bp, 21 predicted proteins | sample 1D_rmetaG_FD_189054 | JGI IMG/M metagenome (GOLD analysis project Ga0228674, IMG submission 189054) | Seawater microbial communities from Monterey Bay, California, United States - 1D_r | ecosystem: Environmental > Aquatic > Marine > Coastal | place: USA: California | collected 2016-09-26
GATTGAGGGTGACGTAGCCCTATCACAGGCTATCATTGACGCAGGTGCGGCTAAGTACGCAGCTGACAACGCCATTGATACACGTCCTTGTGATGCTAATAACAACGACGACGACTTCGACCTATAATCAAAGTCTATTTCTGTGGGCTCCATTTGGGGGCCCACAGGATTTTTAAGTTACAACAAGGTTAAAAGAGAATGAGTTCAGAACCTATCCTTTCTATTAAGAACATCGAAGTTCTATATTCGCGTGTAATCTCAGCATTGCATGGCGTTTCGATTGATGTACATAAAGGCGAGATTGTATCGCTCTTAGGTGCTAACGGCTCAGGTAAAACTACTACCTGTAAAGCGGTTTCACGATTGCTTGAAGCAGAGCGTGGTGAAGTCAGTAAGGGCTCAATCGAATACAAAGGCAAAGACATCAGTGATATGACTGCTTTTGATATGGTGAAAGCGGGTGTCGTTCAGGTATTAGAAGGTCGCCATATTTTTGGTCACCTAACCGTTGAAGAGAACCTATTGACGGGTTCATTCATTCGTAATGCTGATACAGCATCGGTTAAAAAAGATTTAGAGTACGTGTACGATCGCTTTGAGCGAATTCGTACCCGTCGTAAGAACCTCGGTGGCTTATGCTCCGGTGGTGAGCAACAAATGGTTGCTATGGGCCGTGCGATGATGGCACGTCCAAATTTGATTCTTCTTGATGAACCTTCTATGGGTTTAGCGCCACAATTGGTAGAGGAAATCTTTGAGATTGTGAAGACATTAAATGAAGAAGATGGCGTTAGCTTTTTAGTTTCAGAGCAAAACGCTAATGTTGCACTTAAGTACGCCAGTGTTGGTTATATTATTGAAAACGGACGTGTTGTACTTAAAGGTGATGCAAAAGAGTTGTCTGACTCAGAAAGCGTTAAAGAAATGTACATGGGCGGTGGTGGTGATGAAGTTAGCTTCCGCGATGTGAAGTTCTACCATCGACGTAAACCATGCATGGTTTAAGTCTTCAAAAAGCCCGCTTTAAGCGGGCTTTTTTTTAAGCTTAATTTTTAAATTGAATATTATTCCTTTGGTCTAAATATTTTTAGTTCTATGTAACTAGTACTTTAGATCCCTTTATTATCTTGGTGATTAAATTATGAATCGATTAAAAGGCTTAATAGGTCTGATGCTTGTGCTGTCTAATTTAAACATAGCTTCTGCCTCATTTTATGATGCGGGTACACTCGCTGATTTTTGTAAAGAGCATATAAAGTTTGCTGATTTAGAAGAAGAGCATGACCGTTTAGCAGCAGGAATCTGTCAGGGTTACTTAGCTTCAAAAATTGAGGTGATGACACTATCTCAGGAGCTTTGTCAGCGTGAGACGCTTAACCTAGATCAATTGGCAATAGATGTTGTTGCTTATGCCTCTGAGGAGCCTCAGCGGGCAACAGTTAGTGCGATACGTGTTGTTGTTGAGGTGTTACAGGCTAATCATGGCTGCACGCTGGATTAGTGGCTTATGACGTTAGGAGAATATCGACATAAGCCATTTAGATGATTGTAGTAGCGGTTTACTTTATCGGACGCATGCTTGTTAAGAGTAATGGAATAATAGTGAAGGTCGCACAGAGTGAGACGATCATGGCAATACTAGTGAACAGGCCAAAGTAGATTGATGGCATAAAGTTGGATGTGACTAGCACAATGAATCCCAGTGTGATCGTGATCGAGGTGTAATACAAAGCCTTTCCAACCGTGGTCTGCACAATTTTTATGGCGCTTGGATAGTCTGGGAAGGTCCGCATTTCACGCATGAAGCGATGAATATAATGAATGGCAAAGTCAACGCCAACGCCGATTGTGATGGCTGCGATGGTGATGGTCATGATATCAAGTGGTATACCGAATAAGCCCATCATGCCGAGAATCATAAAGGCGGTAAAGACATTTGGAATGGTGCCAATTAGGGCTAGTTTTATGCTTCTAAAGAGCACGATTAACATCAATAAGATGCAAACAAATACGGTACCTAAAGTTAATATCTGAGAACGGAATAAGCTCTGCAAGACATTGTTATATAAGACGGTAATACCACTTAAACGCATGCTTTCGCCTTCGCTAACGTAGTTGGCATTAAGTTCCTGATCAATCTGCTTTAGCAGATCTGCGCGAACCAAGGTGTGATCAGAATCAACGATACGTGCTAACACACGTGTCTGGCTGCCTTCAGTCGACACATATGGGTTTATTAAGGCTTCTTTGATGTAGTCTGGCACCATCTTATAAACCACAGCGAGATGAAAATCTTCTAGCTCTTCACCTTTATTAACAGTTCGAAAGACTTCTTCGGTGCTTGCAATAGAGAGCACGCTGCCAACTTGTGGCAGACTTTCTAAATAATCATGTACCTGACGTACTTTGGCGATACCACGACGGTTATACCAATAACTTTGCTGAGTAAAATTATCTTCTTCTTCAGCATCAAGGTAGTCAGAAAACTCGTCGTCTAGTTCGTCATCATTCTCTTCAACTGGCATAGGTGCTTGTAATACGACCTCTAATGGCACGGTGCCACCTAGCTCTTCATCTACGGCCACCAAGCCTTTATAGATATCGGTATCTGACTTGAAGTAATCAATGAAGCGGTTCTCTACTGTGATATTAGTCATGCCATAAATACTTAAGGCGAGTAGGCCAAAAATAGTTAATGTGGTTGCCTTACGTTTGGCCATAACAAAGTTACAGGCCTGATCGAGTAGCTCAGATGGCTTCTTTTCTTCCACTGTTCCAACATTAGGTTTGATCAACTTGATCATTGCTGGCAGTGCGGTAAATGCGATTATAAAGGCACAGACTAAACCCATGATCATAATCAGACCGAAGTTGATGACAGGTTTGATATCGCTGACAAGTAGCGACAAAAAGGCAATCGCTGAGGTTAGGATCATATAGATGCAGGGCACTGCGATTTGGCGTAAAGCTTCACCTAGTTTATCTGTGCTAGTGCCTGAAACTGAGACTTCTTGGTAGCGAATAATGACGTGAATTGCGAGTGTAATTGAGAAGATAATCAATAGTGCGACAAAGTTTGCTGAGATCACAGTTAATTGGATATTTAGCCAACCAATTAAACCAGTGACTAATAAGACATTAAGGCTGGCACAGACTAAAGGTAATAAAACCCAAGATAGACGACGGAAGAATGCGAATAGCACAATTAACATAATGCCTAAAATAGATAGGCCAAAGGTACGTACATCATTTAACACAAAGAGCTTGATATCGTTTGCAATTAGAGGTGCACCAGCTAAATAAAATTCACCACTATCTTGCTGTTCAGCAATCATGCTACGGGTAACTGCTATGACGTCAGCATAGCGTTGTGTAGTTATCGCACGTTGTTCTTGTATCTGATCTTCAAGTAGTTTGAGCTGTTGTAGTAAGGATTTGTTCTTTGAGTCAGCGCTTATAGCCTGATTGAGTTGGTATTTTTCATCAATTAGTTGATCTAGCGCTAGATTCTTTTTAATGTCGACTTTAAGTGCAGTAGTACTCGCGTTTAAGCTGACAAAGTTATTGGCATAAAGTGGGCTAGTATTGAATTCTTCGGCAGCTAGACTGATATCTGTTTTGGTATCACGTAGTTGGCGAAAACCAGATGCACCTGTTTCTGGATCATTATAGGACTGCTTTAATAATGGCAGATTAATAATGCTAGTAACTGCTGAGATATCGGCATGCTGCACTAGGCCTTCAGTCAGTTCTTGAATAACATTTAAGCTCTCATCTGAATAAAGCCCTGCATTAGGTCGGTAGCCAACAAAGACGAATTCATCACTACCATATTCACGATGAACCTCACGATAGAACTGTAAGTCAGGATCACTATCAAGTAATAGAGAATCAGCTGAGGCATCTATATCGATATTGGAAATATGTACTGAAAGAATAGCGATCAAGCCTAGGAGTGTCAGTAATATCGTTATAGGTCGTTTTATTATTAGATCGATCATATGTGTACCGTTGAGAGTAGAGCTAGCGCTGTGCTTGCGCGTGTAATTGTTGCGTGGTTTCTTGTCGTGCTAGCCAAACATCTAGTCCTTGAGCATTTAAATGTAAATCATTTTTTAGTAGAGCTAATATGGTCTGTTTATCCTGCTCACATCCACACTTCTTAAGGTCATCCAGTGTGTAATTGATGAGACTCTGTTCAATTGATGTTACTCGATTCTGAGTACTGCGACAGGCTTCTGCAATATGCACATAGGCTTGTATATCTGCCTGTAATTTAAGCACTCCTTTCTCGACTTCTCTAAAGTCTGCAAAGTGAGCTAAAAACACTTTTTCGGGAGCTGTGCTGAGTAATTTTTGTAGGCTTTGCTGCCATGCAATCGGGTCAAATTGTACTGGTGTTGTTGTTGGCATCAGATATTGCTTAGCCCAAGCCTGCTGAGCACTTAGAGTGATATCGGGATAGGATAAGCCAAATGTATCACCAACAAACCAAGCGCGACTGAGAGTGTCATAAATACAGATATGATGGCGCGCATGTCCTGGGCTATCAATTATACGTAACCAACGACCATTTAGATTAATAGTGCTGTCAGGGGTAATGTGCATAACACGTGTTTTATCGATCGGCACAATCTCACCATAAAGCTTAGAAAAAAGTGCTTCGCCATAAACCCCACGTGCACTTTCGACTAATCGCTTAGGATTAATCAGGTGTGGTGCTCCCAGTGGATGCACAACAAGTTGGGCATTAGGGCAGAGCTGCATTAGACGACCAGCACCACCAGCATGATCAAGATGAACATGACTAGGGATAATAAAGGAAACGTCTTCTGGTTTGAGATCGAACTGTTGTAGTGCTGCTAGTAGTCTATTGACTGAATGATTAGTACCACAATCAATAAACGCAGCTTTGCCCTGATAATGAATCAGATAACTACAGGCTAGCTTTGGCCGCATATAGTCGACATCGATACATAGAATATCATTGCCTAGGTTAATGGTCTGCTTAGTCAAATTTAATTACTACCAGCTTAAACTAGTTTTTCTGCAGCTAAGATGATGCCATCTTCATCTGCATAGAGATAATGACCTGGAATGAAATCGGCATCTGCAAAATGTACAGCAACATCAACTTCACCAATATTTTTCTTCACACTTTTAAGTGGAAGGGTATCGATAGCCTTTACACCTAGTTCGATCTCAGCTATGACACCTGAGTCACGAATACAACCATAGACAACAATACCCGCCCAGCCATTATCCGCACCCATTTGGGCAAGCACATCACCAACTAGTGCACAGCGTAATGAGCCACCACCATCGACTACTAATACACGGCCTTTGCCCGGCTGTTCTAACTGTGAACGGACGAAGGAATTATCTTCAAAACACTTCACCGTAGAAATAGGGCCTGAAAAACTGATTTCACCACCAAAATCGTTAAACATCGGGGCAGCAATCGTGAGCTTGTCAGAATGGTCGTCACATAGGTCAGCGGTCTTGAACATTGAAGGTAAGTCCTTGATTAATCTTTGTTAGCGGGTATGTAGATGGGTGAGAGCACGTATTTTATAGGGCTAGCTTGGCAAATTAAAGTGCCTTATTTAGTGTATTAAGAGGGCATAAGTATTATTCAGTGGGTAAAAGGCAGGATTTATTCATAAATACGGACTAATTCCAGCGTAATGGTTAAAAAACGGACAATTTATTGATTGAAGTGATGAATAAGGGAGACGCATCTACAAGCTTTTGCTAATATACGTCGCTTTGCGCCAGACCTCAGGGGGGAACCTCTAGATAGAGGTGAGCCAATAATTGTAATTAGTTCTATAAAATTTAGGAGACAAGGTAGTGACTAGAGAAGAACAAATAAAAGCGATTGAGAAGGATTGGGCGGAAAACCCACGCTGGGCCAACGTTAAGCGTAATTACTCTGCTGCAGATGTTGTACGTCTGCGCGGTTCAGTAGTTCCTGAATACACTTATGCACGTCGTGGTGCTGAGAAGCTATGGGATCTTGTTAACGGTGGCGCTAAGAAAGGCTATGTAAACTGCCTAGGCGCATTAACTGGTGGTCAAGCGCTACAACAAGTGAAAGCAGGTATCGAAGCGATTTACCTATCTGGCTGGCAGGTTGCAGCAGATGCAAACACTTCAGAAACGATGTACCCAGATCAATCTCTATACGCTTACGACTCAGTACCTACTGTTGTTCGCCGCATTAATAATACATTTAAGCGTGCTGATGAGATCCAATGGGGACGTGGTTTAGAGCCAGGTCAAGACGGTTACACAGATTACTTTGCACCAATCGTAGCGGATGCAGAAGCCGGTTTCGGTGGTGTATTAAACGCTTTTGAGTTAATGAAGAACATGATCATTAACGGTGCTGCTGGCGCTCACTTTGAAGATCAGCTAGCTGCGGTTAAGAAGTGTGGTCACATGGGCGGTAAAGTACTAGTTCCAACACAAGAAGCGATCCAAAAGCTACAGGCTGCTCGCCTAGCTTCTGATGTTCTAGGTGTTCCAACTATCGTATTAGCACGTACCGATGCTGAAGCAGCTAATCTATTAACTTCAGACTTTGATGAGAATGATAAGCCATTCTGCACAGGCGAACGCACAGCAGAAGGTTTCTACCGTGTTAACAATGGTCCTGAGCAAGCGATTTCTCGTGGTATTGCTTATGCACCATATGCTGATTTGGTTTGGTGTGAGACAGGTACTCCAGATTTAGGTTTTGCTCGTGAATTTGCGGAAGCAGTTCGTGCAGAGAACCCAGGTCAGTTATTAGCATACAACTGTTCACCATCATTCAATTGGAAGAAGAACCTAGATGATGCAACTATTGCTAAATTCCAAGACGGTCTATCTGACTTAGGCTACAAGTACCAATTCATCACGCTCGCTGGTATTCACAACATGTGGTACAACATGTTTGACCTAGCACATGACTACGCACGTGGCGAAGGCATGAAGCACTATGTTGAAAAAGTACAAGAGCCAGAATTTGCTGCGGCTGAGAAAGGTTATACTTTCGTAAGTCACCAGCAAGAAGTTGGTGCGGGCTACTTTGATGATGTAACTACCGTAATTCAAGGTGGTCAGTCTTCAGTAACTGCATTAACAGGTTCTACTGAAGAAGAGCAGTTCTAAGATCTTAGATCTTAAATTGCTGGGTTTGAACTGAGAGTTTAAGCCTAGGTCAAAATCGGCGCTCGGGTAAAATCGAGCGCCGATTTTGCTTATAGTATAAGAAAGGATAATCTCTGATCGATCAGATCAGAAAGCTAAGGTAAGTTTAAGCAATGCCAGATACTGAAATCTTTAAAGTTATTTTTCAAAATGAGACTAAGGTCTACGAAGTGTTTGCACGTGAAGTGTACCAATCAGATATGTACGGTTTTATTACTATCGAACAGTTAGTATTTAATGAGCGTAACTCTGTATTGGTTGACCCTAGCGAAGAAAAGCTTAAAACTGAGTTTGCCTCAGTTAAACGCTGCTATATTCCTATGCATGCCATTATCCGTATTGATGAAGTGGATAAGGAAGGGACAAGTAAGATTATCGAAGGTGATAATAAGGTAACACCGTTTCCAACAACGGTTTATACCCCCAACAATTCTGGGAAAACTGAGTAACTGATCGGCGGTGGGTGCAAGACCTATCGAGTGAAATAATATGGAGAGATGCCAGAGCGGTCGAATGGGCTCGCTTGGAAAGCGTGTGTGCGTTAATAGCGTACCGAGGGTTCGAATCCCTCTCTCTCCGCCATTATTGGCTGAAAATAGCGTCTAACATACTGACTTGCATAGATTTTTAATCTATTGCCAAGAGGTATCGTAGACCAAAATGACAACCACAACGTCTCATAATCCTAGCTACACGTTCCTTAAGTAGGGTATTTACTACTTTTCTAAGCGAATACCAACAGACCTCCAGCAACACTACAGACAACCTAGAGTTGTTCAATCACTCAAAACATGCTCAGTTAAAGAAGCGGCTAAGAAGTGAGGCTTCAAGAGCAAGATGTGGTTCCTTTGGAGTATTTACTCAAGAGTAGACGATAACTAAAGCATCTGTGATGCATTTCAACTCTATATGGTTTTTCAATTTGTCTCTGCTAATGTTTTTTAGATTTTAATCGTAATGACTTTTTCTTTAACCATCGCTTAATTCTTTTTCTAGATATTTTCTTTAATAATCTTTTTTTCATTTTATTAAAACTTAGGAATAAATTTCTAGCCTGGTTTTGGCTATCACCAGTGATTTTATGAGGTACTCTGCAATTATTTATAGAAATAACACTTCAAGCACGGCTAAAATGCTTATTATTTCTCCTAATTCCGCTTAATTTCTCTTATTTCGCTTAATTTCGCTTAATTTTGGCTCACTTACATGTTTAAATAGCGCAGGCTGATATATTGAGTCCTAATTACAGTTATAATTGTTGTTTCGAATGATAGTAAAAACAGCATTATATTCTTCATCGCAAAATAGAGAGAGAGTTATGAGTAAAGGTACAGTTAAGTGGTTCAACGCAGAAAAGGGTTTTGGCTTTATCGCTCCTGAAGATGGTAGTAAAGATTTATTCGTCCATCACTCAGAGATTCAAGCAGGCGGTCAGTACGCGACATTAAATGACGGTCAAGCAGTTGAGTTCGAAGTTGGTGAAGGCCAGAAAGGACCATGTGCTAATAAAGTGGTAGCTATATAAGACACGCTTTAATGTTAGTAAAGTAACCGGTTGGTATCACCGCCGGTTCACTATCCGGGGTTGGGTTGCCTGACCCTTGGTTTATGTCTAAGTGATTCGGCAACCTGTCGAATCGACTTTTTTAGTCCTTATTCATCCAATTATCTATCTGACTATTGATTCTTACCTTGAAAAATAGGGAAGCGTTGATGTGGTCCTCCCTTAATTATTTCTAATATTTTTCTTATTAGATCGGCAAGTGATATCTTGAGATGTCGAGGCAGGCTGAGCTTAAGGTTAGTCTTTCGCCAATTTCTTATATATAGAATACAACGACCGTATTTTTTAGATAAACTACTTTTAATCTTACAATAGATAAGTGAGTTAGTTGACTGTTAGCCGTCGCTACGTCTTTATATATCTACAAGTGATTTTTTATGGCTACATATGACTTTAAATTTTAAGCCTTGATTAAAACTCTATTTGGAAAGTGCTGTCATGTTGGTTCCTCGAATTCTAGTTTTCTATAGTATCTGTTTATTGAGTGTACTTGCTTCATCGGTATTCACTTCAGTTTATGCGGCTGATAGTGACGAAAGATTTTTGATTAAATTGCGCTATGGTTACTATGATCGTGATTACGACACGAATAGTAAGGATCGCAAGCAAAGTGGATACAGTGGCATATTAGGCTATCAGTCTGCCTGGGTTAGTGATCGATTTAGAGTGGGTTTTGCTGCACATACTGCAAAAGAGCTAGCTAGTTCTGGCTTAGCAACTGAAGACCTATTGGCATATAACGGGCACGAAAACAAAGATCATAGCTTAATAGCTGAAGCCTATATCGATTATGCAGCACTTGATTCACTCAGGTTTCGTTTTGGACGACAGAAGCATAAGTCCTTGTTGATGGCTTCAGCCACACGTTTATTACCATCGACTTTTGAAGGGGCCTCATTACATTGGCAGGTGCATGATAATGTTCAATTAGATGCTTCACGATATTATAAGTGGTCGCGTCGTGCAGATGAGCAATTCAATGGGTTTGCCACGGATCGAAGTGGTGAAGGTGCGATAGATTATGTGGATATTGCTAGCGTTAAAATTAAGCTAGCTAACAGCAAATTAACTGCCGAATATTTACATTCTGATGATTATATACAGAAATGGGCCATTACTAGCGACACTGTATGGCAGGGTAGTGGTTTCAAGTTGAATGCAATGGCCGGTCTTTTTGGTGCAACTGACGCAGGTAAACTCTTCATTACCGATGCAGAGTCGGGAGATCTAGATTATGACGTGAATGCAGCATCTGCTAGTGGTCGTCAGAAATATAGTTCATTAGCTGCCTATCTAGGTATTAAATTCAGTGTGAAACAATCTCAATTCGCGCTCTATCACAGCTGGATAGGTGATCCTTGGTTAGAAGATAACTATGCTAAAGATCATGGTGTTAATCCTTTTCCACACCGTACAGCTGGGCCAGATATGCTAAATAAAGATGAAAAAGTTTTATTGGTAGAATATAAGCAAGATTGGCAAAAGCTATTACAGACGCAACTGACGTCGCGTGTTGCTTATGCTTATGGCTATGATGCTGAGAATGCGGTTTCAAAAGATTTGGGACATGCTGATGAACATTGGTTTGAAGTCGATCTACGTTGGCGTTCTGCACGATTTAAGGGTTGGAGCTCACGACTACGTTATCGTGATTATGGCTCTTCAGAGACGGGCAGTGTGCGTGGTGTCAAAGAAGACCAAACTGATATTCGTTTAACGCTGGATTACGCGTATTCATTCTAGTTGTAAGTGTGTAAGCCCGATGGGCTCAGCGAGGAGATGGGCTACTTAGCAGAAGTAGCCCAAAATTAAAGCTTCGATTTCCTAGCCTCGGACACGATTTTTTAGGTCTAATAAAAAGCTTTGCTCGAAGCCTTCAAAGAACTGAGCCTCTTCTGCACTGAGTGATTCCTTGAACATGTCTGGTATTTTAGAAAAGCTCTCTAACCCAGCGTCAGCTACCTTGGTGCCCGCCTCAGTTAAACTCAGAATAGTCTTACGTCGATCGACTGTATCTTGAATGCGTACAATCAGTTTCTTATCTTCCAGATCATTAACTAACTTAGTGACAAATGATTTATGCCGCGTCATTAGTTGGGCGATATGAGCAGGTGAGTTGGCCTCATTAAAGTAAATAATCTTTAGTGCTAACCAATGTTGGTACCTGAGGGAATTTTTTTCTAACTGACTGTTTAATTCAGATTTGAGTACATCTAACAACTTATTTGAGATGCTAACGGCACTGAGATAGAAATTTAGTTGAATGTTTTTAAGCGCGGCAGTCGCATTCTCTGTAATTTTACTAACAGCTTTGCTTTGCGACCTAGAATTTCTATAATATTCTGATGATGTTGCTTGCTCTTTCATACTAGCTCCAATTCGAATCCATTCTATTTAGGAAATTAAACGCATGTATCTGCATTAAGTAACTAAAGTATCTTAATTTTGTATGAGCTTTAATACCGTATGTATACGGTATTTCACCGTCATCCTTAACGAGCGTTGATAATAGTATAGAATTTATACGGTATACATATTCCGATTTAGGTAGTCAAAATTAATCAAAAAATTTGAACATGAGAAGTAAAGGTTAGTTGGCTTGATTTGTACGCAACAGTAGTTTTAAGTGTTGTGAAATAAGCCAGACTAAGGCTAATTAGTTCTTTGTTTTTATAGCCAGTTTTTCCATGGCGGTGGAACGGTAGTCTTCAATAGTTCGTGGACTCAAATTCAAATGGTTAGCTATTTTCTTATTTGTCATCTCTTCTTTTGTTGAGAGTAGTAGATCAATAACCTGCTCTTCGCGATGAGTTAAAGTCTCTATCCGATGCTGCATTTCTAAAAATAATTTTCGATTGTATTTCCTCTTTCTATCAGTGAGTAATACATGCCTAATACTAGTTTTTATGGCACTAAACTCAGAATATTCAGACCAGTAATCTACGATTCCAGCGCGAATAAAGTTAACTGCTTCGGCAAGTGTAGGCTTATTTGTATAGAGAATGACAGGGACATTAATGAAAGTGCAAGCAAGTAAAGAGGTTAGTGCTTGATGATTATCCTCAGCAACTTTTTGAGTAAGAATTACTGCATTAGGCTTTCTGTGATGAGTTTTCTTGTCTAGATTTTCCTGGTCCCGAAATATATGCAGGTATTCACTTATACTGAGAAGGGTATACGGTGTGTTTTGTTTATGAAGATGTGCGAGTAGCGGGGGCGGTGCGAGTCTATCTAAGATAATAAAATTGATGGTTGAAATGCTTGTAGCGTAGCTATCCGGTTGTGGTGCGATATTCTCTTTTTCCTCTAGAAGACTTTCTAAAAGGTGTTGTAAAAGCTCTGGCATTAGTCATGACAAATTAGTTATAAAAATTAATTATATAGTTAATCCACAATGTTTGGTATATCAATCCCGTATTAGACGATAAATATTAATTTATAAAGCCTTATGCAGTTGCCTGAACTTTCTTTTTAATCACATCAAATGCCTCTAGAGCGCGTAATCTAGCTTGTTTGTGGTCAACGATTGGGCTGGGATATGTCTTGTCTAGACTAATTTCTGCAAGCCGTAGTTCCTCGACTGGTGCTTCCCATGGGCAATGAATATATGCCTTAGATAATCGATCTAATTCAGGAACCCACTGGCGAACATAATCACCATTGGGGTCAAATTTCTCTCCCTGTAAGACAGGATTAAAAACTCGGAAGTAAGGTGCTGCATCTGCACCACAGCCAGCTACCCACTGCCAGCTAGCAGAATTACTTGCGAGATTCGCATCTAATAAGTGTTGCCAAAACCACTTTTCACCTTGCTGCCATGGGATTAAGAGATCCTTGATTAAGAAGGAGGCGACGATCATGCGTACACGATTATGCATCCAACCAGTGTGAAGGAGTTCACGCATTCCTGCATCTACGATTGGATAGCCGGTCTGTCCTTGCTGCCAACGATGCAGGGCTGATTCATTATCATGCCAAGGAAAAGCATTGAATTCGGGGCGGAAAGGTTGTTCAGGAAAATCTGGCCAATTTATGAGTAAGTTGTAAGAGAACTCACGCCAAATTAGTTCACGTTGATAACTGGTTGCACCCTCACTGTCAGTGCTATGGAATTGATTAATTGCATTCCAGATTTGTCGCGGTGAAATTTCTCCAAAGTGTAGGTGCGGCGAGAGACGGGAAGTACCAAACACATCAGGACGGTTACGCAACTCAGGATACTTTCCTACACCTTGTCGAATAAATGCTTGTAGCGACCAGTCTGCACCATCCTCACCAGGTTTCCATATTGGTGGATATTCTTGTGCCCAGGTTGGAGTATCTAGTGCTAGATCCCAATCTAATAAATCATCGCTGGCCAAATATTCAGAATATACTGAAATTTGTTCGGGTGCTGGCAGGGCTTTTGCTGGTGGTTTTTTTAGACAAGCCTTGTAAAAAGGAGTGAATACTTTGTACGATTTACCTTCTGCAGTTACATTCTCATTTGGTTCATAGAGGAGGTAACCTTTGAAACGTTTGACTTCGATTTGATCTTTAAGTGCTAAGTTCACTCTCTGCTCTAATGCAAGAGATGATGGCTCATATTGAGCAGAAAAATAAAGACTGCTCGCTCCTGTCTCTTCAATTAACTGGCTTAATTGCTCAACACTATCACCGCGCCTAAGGACTAGCTGCAATTGAAATTGCTGTAGGCTGAGATCTAAGCTTTTTAAACTTTCTTGTAACCACCAACGGCTAGCTTTGCCAGGTGGCCATGGAGAATCACTGTCTTCGTCAAGTATATAGGTGCAAATGACTGGCCGACCAGTTTCTGCTGCAACTTTTAAGGCAGTGTTGTCGGTTAGTCTTAGGTCTTTGCGAAACCAAAAAAGTAGTGGCTGATTCATAATGCTAATTAATGTTTTCAGGAACGTATGTTCTAACAATTATGAGCTAAACTAAGTGTGCCGGCGAATCCATCACTACCCGTTGTATAGGACATTGTGTAGTTAGGTGACCATTTAAGTTTATGGTGAATTACTGTTATTGAGTATGACTTAGTTGGTTAGTGCACAAATTTAGAAGCGTAAACGAACAAGTGCTTTTTTCATTTAACAATTTAATTGAGTATATGGTTATGGCCTCTACACCATCGTGTTGTCAGAAAAGTGAAAAAAAGAAAGACCTTCTTTTGTGGGGATCTTTATTTGGTTGTGTGATTCTTTATTCGTTCTCTTTGTTGTCACTATCTACCATTTCATCGATGCCATTTATCAGTGAGATGGCTGAGTCAGTCTTTGCCCTAATGAACACTATTTGGTGGGGTTTATTGCTTGGTATCCTCATGTTGTCTTTGTTGACACGAGTGCCACGTGAGTTTGTCGTAGCGGCATTAGGGCCTCGAGATACTCTGCGGGGCATCTTCCGAGCAACTATCGCAGGTGTTTTGCTCGACCTTTGTAGTCATGGCATTTTAATGGTGGCGGCAAAACTTTATGAGCGTGGAGCTAGTACCGCGCAAGTGATGGCGTTTTTGATTTCCTCGCCATGGAACTCATTTACACTATTATTAATCCTGCTTGCTTTGATTGGCTGGCAATGGACACTGGTATTTTTATTGGCTTCTATGTTGATCGCCTTTTTATCAGGGTGTGTCTTCATGTGGTTGCAAAATAGTCAAAGGATTGCATCTAATCCAAATGAAATTGATATTCCTGCTGACTTTGATTTCTGGGGGGAGGCACGTAAAGGTATTTCTGAGCTTGTTTTGACACCTGCCTATATTATTGAAACCTTTAAAAAAGGGATTTCTGAATCACGAATGGTTGTGCGGTGGATTTTGTTTGGTGTTCTCTTAGCTAGTGTCCTACGTGCAGGTTTAGATCCTGATCTATTTGCTAGCTATTTTGGTCCTAGTCTGATGGGTTTGGCCTTCACTGTGTTAGCTGCAACGGTGATCGAGGTCTGTTCTGAGGGTTCGACACCGATTGCAGCTGATCTGTTCACACGAGGGCAGGCACCTGGCAACAGTTTTGCATTCCTGATGGCGGGAGTAGCGACTGATTATACTGAGGTCATGGTGCTACGTGATACGACCAAATCATGGCGTATCGCCTTGTTATTGCCATTGGTGACTCTGCCACAAGTGATAGTGGTCGCTTACTTCTTAAACACAGGCTTCTCTTAAGCCTATGATTACTAAGTAAAAGTCTATTTTATAGCTGAATTTTTACTCTTACAGAAGTTAGCATGAGGCTTGACTTAAGCTGGTTTCCACGTATGTTGCGGGTCAGAAATAACACAAGTTGGTAATAGCAAAGAGGCGATAAGTCTCATGGCTTGTGACAAACGTATAGAGTATTGGTAATCTGTGTTGGTACCTTTGCAGCGATAGACTGCGAACCCCGCCAGGCCCGGAAGGGAGCAACGGTAGCTGTTGACTCGGGTGCTAAGACTTCACTGGCACAGATTGCCGCCCATACACGTTTCTTTACCGAATATTTCCTATGTCACATCAAGTCCTTGCTCGTAAATGGCGTCCCCAGACCTTCGAAGATATCGTTGGGCAAGAACATGTAGTGACCGCGCTGGTTAATGCTTTAAATGCAGACCGCCTGCATCATGCTTATCTATTCTCAGGTACGCGTGGCGTTGGTAAAACAACCGTAGCACGAGTACTAGCAAAGGCTTTGAGCTGTCAGTCCGGTATCAGTGCACATCCCTGTGGCGAATGTGAAGCCTGTGTCGCAATTAAAGAAAATCGCTTTGTAGACTTGATAGAAGTTGATGCTGCTTCACGTACTCGTGTTGAGGATACCCGTGAGCTGTTAGAGAATATTCAATACGCTCCGACTCAAGGACGCTTTAAGATCTATTTAATAGATGAAGTGCACATGCTATCTGGGCATAGTTTTAATGCGCTATTAAAGACTCTGGAAGAGCCACCAGAACATGTCAAATTCCTACTCGCAACAACTGATCCGCAAAAACTTCCAATTACCGTATTGTCACGTTGTCTTCAGTTTACTCTACGACATATCTCACAGGATGCGATTGCTAAGCAGATAACAAAAGTACTCAGTGCTGAGCAGCTTTCATTTGATGAGCCTTGTGTAGAGCAATTAGCTGACTCTGCAGATGGTAGTATGCGTGATGCTTTGAGTCTGTTAGATCAAGCGATTGCCTATTCAGGTGGAGAGTTAAACGAAGCTAATGTAAACCAGATGTTAGGCACCGTACCTAGCCAACAATTGGATGGTCTAGTACGTGCTATTTGCGGCCAAGATAGTACGCTAGCGATTACTACTATCCAGAGTTTAGCGAGTCTTAATGTAGAGTTTGGTAAATTGTTAGACCAGCTGTCTACAATATTTCATGCTGGTGCTATTAGTCAGGTAGTACCAGAATATTTAGAGCATATTAACCGTTATCAACAGACCATTGAATACGTACAACAAGAAGTAGCAGCAGAAGATCTGCAATTACTCTATCAAATAGCCATTACGTCACGTAAGGAGCTGTATTTAGCACATTCTGCTAAGTCAGGCTTTGAGATGGCTATACTGCGCATGCTGATGTTTCGTCCCGGTGATGATGACGCGCCACTGCGAGAGAAACGTGTAGCAACCAAGCATGTAACAGAGACTCGATCTAAGTCTATCCCCGAGGTTAGTCCTGTTCCTGAAGCGAGTCCAAAAGTCAGAGCTGAAATTAAGCCTGAGATGAGCCAAGAAAAGCCATTGGTCGCTGATATTAAAGCAGTAGCACTGCCAGTTGAGCAGGGACGTGAGCAATCATCAAATGAAGTGTCAGCCATAGAGACTGAACATACGCCTATCAATGCAGTAGTAAACTCGGATGATGCAATCCCTGAGGCAGATCAAAATCAATGGCAGCAATTGATTCAAGGGTTGTCATTAAATGGCATGGCTCTGGCCTTAGCTAATCATTGTAGTTGTTTAGAGCAAAAAGAGGGCGTGGTTCGTCTGGCTTTGCAGCAAGATCATGAAAGCTTGATGTCGACGAAAGCAGTAGAGAAATTAAATGCGGCATTAGATGCGCACTTTGGTGCAGGTTTGAAATTCACGATTGAGTTACAAGAGTGTGATGTTGCTAGCCCTGCGCAGCAAAAGAAAAATCAAGAAAGTGCCGAGCAATTAATGGCCGAAAAAAATCTAAGTACAGATCCTTTTGTACAAGCGTTACAAGAAAATCTGCAGGCGGAAATTATTCCGCAATCAATTAAATCGATTAATAAAGAGGAAGAAGAATGAAGGGCGGAATTGGTAATATGATGAAGCAGGCGCAAAAAATGCAGGCAGATATGCAAAAAGCGCAGGAAGAGATCAAGACTATGGAAGTGGAGGGTCAGTCAGGTGGCGGTATGGTTAAAGTCATTATGCAAGGCTCACATGAAGTAAAAAGAATAAGTATTGATGATAGCTTGTTAGCAGATGACAAAGATATGTTGGAAGATTTGGTTGCTGCTGCTGTAAATGATGCCGTACATAAGATCGAGAGCGAGAGTAAATCGCGTATGGCAGGTGTGACTAATGGTATGTCACTACCTCCTGGTATGAAGCTACCGTTTTAAGCAAATAGTAAGAGAAGGATAAATGTGGCGGATAACGACCCTCTGTTAAATCGATTGATCGATGCTCTACGAGTCTTACCTGGTGTTGGCCAAAAGACTGCGCAACGTATGGCCTTTCATCTACTTAAGTCTGATGCGCAAAAAGCCTTACAGCTGGGTGCTGTAATCTCAGAAGCGGTAGAGAAAATCAAACATTGCAGTGTCTGTCGTAATTATACTGAAGAGACTGTCTGCTCAATCTGTGCTGACTTAGGGCGTAAGGCTTCTCAATTATGTATTGTTGAATCGCCGACAGATTTATTAGCGCTGGAGAATGGTACTGGTTACCGTGGTTATTATTTTGTCTTGATGGGGAAGCTATCCCCCTTAGACGGTGTTGGGCCTGAGCAACTTGGGCTAGATGTGTTAGAAACGCGCCTGCAACAACCGGAGATGGAAGAGGTTATCTTAGCCACTAGTGCAACCATGGAGGGCGAGGTTACCGCCCATGTTATTGGTGATTTAGTGAAGAAATATAATCTACGCTCAACCCGTCTTGCACAGGGTGTTCCTGTTGGTGGTGAGCTGGAATACCTAGATCTTAATACGCTCTCACAAGCCTTTGATAGCCGTACTGACTACTAAAGAAAGCTCTGTTTATTTAAAACAATACTCTCACCTGGTTGTAGATCACCTAACTGCCAATCGCCGATACGATGACGAATCAAGCGCAGAGTAGCATGCCCAACAGCTGCAGTCATACGACGAATCTGTCGATTACGACCCTCTGTAATAGTAATCTCCAACCAGTCGGTAGGGACAGTGTCACGCCGTCTTACCGGTGGATTACGAGACCATAAATCAGCAGGCTCAAGGATATGTTTCACCTTTGCTGGCAAAGTCATGCCATCACTCAATTGAATCCCTGAGCTAAGTTGTTTGACTATGCTAGGGCTTACGGTTTTCTCGACTTGCACCCAATAGGACTTGGCTAGTTTCTGCTTAGGTTCAGCGATACGTGCTTGTAGAGCACCATCATTAGTTAGTAGCAGTAAACCTTCACTATCTTTATCCAAGCGACCTGCTGGATAGACTCTTTTTGTATTAACAAATTGGGCCAATGTTTTGGCGCCATCTTTATCGGTGAATTGACTAACTACGTCATAGGGTTTGTTTAATAAGATGAGTTTTGACATGAGTGCTGTTCGTGTAGGATTTGATAATTTGAATAGCGGCTGGCCATAATAAGGCCTTTATCAACCGCTTCTTTAACTGCGCAATGAGGCTCTTTTAAGTGTTCACAATTAGAAAACTTACAGTTTTCTGCGAAGCTTGCGAATTCATGAAAGCCATCAACAATACGGTCTTCTTTTGCAAAAATAGGGGTGAAACTACGTACACCCGGTGAGTCGATGATCTTGCCTAAGCCGACATCATAGGCGCTAGCATGGCTGGTGGTATGCATACCCTGCTGAATGCCATCTGAGAGGGCAGACACTTTAATCTGTTGCGTATTGAGTAATCGATTAATTAATGATGATTTACCAACTCCAGACTGGCCAACCATAATCGCATAATCATCATCCAATAAGTGACGTAGGTTTTGTAAGCCATAACCTAATTTTGCACTAACAAAGATCACTTGCTCACATAGAGGCTGGTAGGTTTGAGAGATTTGATTCACATCCATAGACTGGGTGTAAGCCAGCTCGGCTTTATTCACGATTAAAGAGGCCTTACAACGAATCAAGCTCGCACAAGCGAGGTATTGGTCGACAATCAGCGAACTGTACTCTGGCAAGGCGGCGACTACAATCAACATATGATCGATATTAGCCGCTACAGTCTTTTGTCGATTGAAATTATCCAAACGGGTGATCTGGTTGTCACGATCCTGGATAGATTCAATAACATCTAGGGACTGCTGTTGTCGCTGGCAGATAACACGATCACCACAGAGCGCTTCTAAGGCTTTACTGCGAACGTGGCATAGGTGCTGTTCAGAATTTTCAGTCTCTACTAAATAACGTTTACCTTGGCGCGAAATGACGCGCGCATGATAACGATCGCTATTATTTGGAGAAGAGATAGAACTGCTCGTCTAGATAGTGACTGACAGCCTTAATTTCAGCCTCAGACCATCCACCTTCAACACTTAATGTAGCGCAACGATTAACACGAGCGAGTAATTCCGTTTGATTGTTTACTAAACGCTTTTCTCGGGTATATAAGAGGCTGCCATCGCCACCTGTCATGCGGCTATGGCACTCAGTGCAAGAGGCATTATGTAGCGTTTCTGCATCAATTGCCTGGGCCGTTATAGGGCTAAATCCTGTGATAGCTAGGATTAGGCTAGTAGCTAATACTGAAGATATTTTTTTCATGCGCGTCTCATATTAAGTCATGTACAATTTACTCTGATGTAATTATACCTGAGCTGACATGACTTTGAATGAAAACAATTTGATTTGGATCGATCTTGAGATGACCGGGCTGGATACGATCAATGACGAGATTATCGAGATCGCGACTATTGTTACTGATAGCGAACTGAATGAGCTGGCAGTAGGCCCTGTGATAGCCATCGCTAAACAGCAGCAGCGCTTAGATCTAATGGACCAATGGAACCAAAAACAACATGCTAAAAGTGGTCTTATCCCGAGGGTATTAGCTAGTGAGCATGACTGTCAGCGAGCGGAAGCAGAGACCTTGGCATTTTTACAGCAGTATGTGGCTGCTGGTAAGTCACCGATGTGTGGTAATAGTATCTGCCAAGACCGTCGATTTATGGCGCGTGAGATGCCGCAGTTAGAGGCCTTTTTCCATTATCGAAACTTGGATGTGAGTAGTGTTAAAGAGCTTGCCTCTCGCTGGTATCCAGAGGTTGCTAAAGGCTTTTCAAAAGAACCTGAACATCTTGCCTTAAGCGATATTCGAGATTCGATTGCAGAGTTAAAGTATTACCGTTCTAGTCTTTTTGTTTAGTCTCTGGGTGACTATAGATTAGCTGATGAGGGTTTCTAAACTGACTTTGTAGGTTTAGCCTGTGGCGGTGTCAATATGGTGTTTACCTTATCTAGGTTTGCCAGCGTCTCTGGGAAATCGAGCGTGTAATGTAGTCCACGACTTTCATGTCGTGATAATGCGCTACGTATAATGAGATCAGCTACAACAGCAATATTCCTGAGTTCAATTAGATCACGGCTAACTCGAAAATTGCTGTAATACTCATCAATCTCTTGTTGTAATAAATCAATACGGTGTTTAGCACGTTCCATGCGTTTTGTTGTTCGCACAATGCCGACGTAATCCCACATAAAGCGCCTGAGTTCATCCCAGTTATGCGCCACTACAATCTGCTCGTCTGAGTCAGCTACTCGACTTTCATCCCAAGCTGGAATATCTATATTTGGTAAATCATGTTGCGCATGTAGATTAATGTGCTGGCTAGCAAAGCGGCCATAGGCTAAACACTCGAGTAAGGAGTTACTGGCCATGCGATTAGCTCCATGCAGCCCAGTATGAGCAACTTCACCCACTGCATATAGTTGATCAACATCGGTTTTGCCACTGCTATCGGTCATCACGCCACCACAGGTGTAATGTGCTGCAGGTACTACTGGGATAGGTTCTTTACTCATATCGTAGCCGAGCGTTAAACAACGCTCATAGATATTTGGGAAATGTTTGCGTATGAATGTTTCTGATTTATGGCTGATATCCAGATAAACACAGTCCAGACCATGTTTTTTCATCATATAGTCAATCGCACGTGCAACGATGTCACGCGGTGCTAAGACACCACGTGAATCAAATCGATGTAAAAACTCAGTGCCATCAGCTAGCACTATTTTGCCACCTTCACCACGAACAGCCTCGCTAATTAAATACGACTTGGCGTTAGGGTGATATAAGCAGGTTGGGTGGAACTGCATGAATTCCATATTGGCAACACGACAGCCAGCACGCCATGCCATCGCTATGCCATCGCCACAGGTGCCGTCTGGGTTACTCGTGTAGAGGTAGACTTTACTGGCACCACCGGTAGCAAGAACTACATTGTTAGCACGAAACACCTCGATTTGATCACTGTTTCGGTTGAGTAGATAAGCACCAAGGCAACGGTTGTCTTCTAAGCCTAGTTTTTGTGTTGTGATGAGGTCGACTGCAATGTAATGCGGTAATACATCAATATTATCGGCTGCTTTTGCCTGTTCAATTAACTGATTCTGTACAGCATTACCGGTAGCATCTGCGACATGAACAACTCGGCGGTGACTATGGCCACCTTCCTGTGTTAAGTGTAAATCATGGTTACTATTTGCATTTTTTGAGCGTGTAAAGCCAACGCCAATAGAAAGTAGCCACTCGATAACCCTTTGTCCTTCAGATACCGTCTTTTCAATTACCTGCTCATCACCTAAGCCAGCACCGGCAGATAGGGTGTCCGCAACATGTTCCTCGAATGAGTCAGTTTCATCTAATACGGCTGAAATACCACCCTGTGCCCAGGCTGTGCTGCCGCTGGAAAGGTCATCTTTGGAGATAACTGCAATCTTTAGCTTAGGGTCTAGATGTAATGCGGTTGAGAGGCCGGCAGCGCCACTGCCTAATATCAGTACATCGTAACTATGTTCGATTTTCGTTGTCATGCAATAGGTATTAGCGGTTATCTTTAAACTCAGGATAGGCTTATTATAGTATTTTATTGATTTTAAATTTAGGTATTTTCGATGCAACTTGTCGAACTTTAAACGACGTATCTAGTCACAGTAAAAGCATCATTAAATTATGCTGGAAGGAGTTGGCCCATAATGGGCAATAAAAATAATAATAATGATGCCGAGTTGGTGGCACGGGTACAAAAAGGGGATAAACACGCGTTTGATCTCTTGGTCGTAA
>Ga0228674_1000693_pt1 | contig 22090 bp, 23 predicted proteins | sample 1D_rmetaG_FD_189054 | JGI IMG/M metagenome (GOLD analysis project Ga0228674, IMG submission 189054) | Seawater microbial communities from Monterey Bay, California, United States - 1D_r | ecosystem: Environmental > Aquatic > Marine > Coastal | place: USA: California | collected 2016-09-26
TCAGTGAAAGCTACCAGCTCGGCTTCGACGCCGGCTGGGAGCTGGATCTGTTCGGCCGCAAGCGCCGCGCTGCAGAAGCCGCGCGTGCCGACCTCGATGCCGAGCAGGCCAACCTGGCCGATGCGCAGGTGCTGATCGCCGCCGAGGTAGCGCGCAACTACTTCGAGCTGCGCGGTACGCAGAAGCGCATCGCGGTGGCCCAGCACACCCTGGTCAATCTGCGCGACACGCAGAAGCTGACCGAGGCGCGCTGGGAGCTGGGGGCCGGCAGCGAACTGGACGTGCAGAGCAGCCGTGCCCGCCTGAAGGCGATCGAGGCCGACATCCCGCTGCTGGAAGTGGCCGAGACGCAGTCGCGCAACCGCTTGGCGGTGCTGCTGGGCCAGCGCCCGGAAGTGCTCACCGCGATGCTCGCACCGCACGAGGTGCCGGCGTTCGCCAAGGCCCTTCCGTTGGGCGATACCCGCGAACTGCTGCGTCAGCGTGCCGACGTGCGCGTGGCCGAACGCCGGCTGGCGGCCGCGACCGCACGCGTGGGCGTGGCCACGGCCGATCTGTTCCCGCGGCTGTCGCTGTCCGGTTTCGTGGGCTTCCTGGGTGGCGATGCCAGCGGCCTGGTCAACGGCAACAACAAGGCCTGGTCGCTGACCCCGTCGCTGAGCTGGGCAGCCTTCGACTTCGGCACCGTGCGTGCACGCCTGCGTGCCAGCAAGGCCGAGGCCGAAGGTGTGGCCGCGCAGTATGAGCAGGCGGTGCTGCTGGCGTTGGAAGACACCGAGAACGCACTGACCCGCTACTCCAAGCAGCAGGCGCGGCTGGCGATCGTGGTCGAGCAGGCACAGGCGGCGCGGCGTGCCGAATCGCTGGCGCAGATCCGCTATCGCGAGGGCTCGGAAGACTTCCTGACCCTGCTGGACGCGCAGCGCACGCAGCTGGCCGCCGACGATGCATTGGCTGCGGCCGAGGCAGAGGTGAATGTGAGCGTGGTGGGTGTGTACAAGGCACTGGGCGGCTGGGGGCAGTCGCCGCAGGCGCCCAGCGTGGCGCAGCTGCAGTAACCCCGAGGGGACGGAGGCAGTAGCGTCCGTCCCCTTCCTGATTCAGGGCCAGCGAACGACGGCCCGGAAGGGTGCCGATTCCTTCGGCGATCAGGTGCTGGCCGTCGCCGCTGAATCCCGCAGTTCGGCAACCGGGACCGGGTAGCGCGATGCAGGCTGTGGACGTTGTCACAGTCATGACGTTTCTGACTCTGCCGGAAGCCGTGTCCGCCGTGTAACTAGTGGGGCAGGCTCTTGGGAGGACAGGTGATGACCGATGGCAAACGGGATACCCAGCGCATGTTGTTCGGAGATCCGGGGCCACCCGGCGCAGGGCTTTCGGTGGCAGTGGTGGTGCTGATGGTGCTGGCGGCGATGGCGGCCGCGATCGGATTCATACGGCTGCCGGATCCGCTGCTCGGCCTGGGGCTGATCGGCGTGGCCGTGTTTCTCGCCGTCGGCGCTCGCATCTGCCAGGCACGCGACCAGCATCAGGCGCTGTACCGCCTGCTGTCACGGCAGCCGCCACCGTAGCGCGGCTGCCGTGCAGGTTCAGCGCTTCGGCCAGTCCAGCTCGACCACCAGCGGGAAATGATCCGACGGCAGCACGCCGTCGATGCGGCGGTCGTCGGTGAGGAAGCTGCGTGCAGTGAAGCCGCGCACCAGCACCCAGTCCAGCTGCACGGTGGCCTTGCCGGTGAAATCATGGAAGGTCAGGCGCGGGCCCTGCGGCGCTTTCACCTGGGTGCGGGTGTCCTGCAGCACGCGGGTGAACGCCTTGTAGGTTTCGCCGCCGGGTTCGCTGTTGAAGTCGCCGGTCAGCACCACCGGCAGGTCGGCCGGCAGGGTGGCCAGGCGTTTGCCGATCAGCTCGGCACCCTTCACCCGGCGCGGTTCGTCCTCGTCGCGGTAGGGCAGGTGGGTATCCATGAAGTAGAAACGACGACCATCCTCCAGGCGCCGGAACAGCGCCCAGGTGACCATGCGCGGATACAGGTTGCCCCAGGTGATGCTGCCGGGCACGTCCGGCGTATCGGACAACCAGAAGTTGCCGGACGCCTCGATGGCCAACACCTTGCTGTCGTAGAACACGCCCATGTGCTCGTCGCCGCTGCCACCCCGACGGCCTTCGCCGAACCAGCGGTAGCCGGGCAGGTGCTCGGACAGGTAATCGGCCTGTTCCTTCACCAGTTCCTGGGTGCCGATCACCGCCGGATGCGCATCAAGAATGACCTTGACCATCGCATCGCGACGGTCCGGCCAGCGCTTGCCAGGCTCGGTATCGGCCGGGGTGCGGACATTGAACGACATCACTTTCAGCGGCGCAGGCGTGGCCGCCCAGGCGAAGACAGGCAGAGCAAGCGACAGCAGCGCGCACAGCGCCCGGCGACGGAAACGCGACAACATCGTGGAATCCCTCCATTCCATGAAAACGGTTTCACGGAGCATGCCATGGAAGGCGAGGGCAGCGGTATGCCGGGATGGGCGGCTGGCAATGCCGGGCGGGCGCTGAAGGCCCCGCCCGGCGGATCGTGCAGCGACGATCAGGGATCGTAGATCATCCCGTTCTCGTCACGGTTGTAATGCCCGGTTGCCTCGCGGGTACCGTCGTCGTAGACCACGTACGAGGTGCAGCGCTGGTGGTACACGTTGCCAGCGAAGCGGAAGGGCACGCATTCTTCCTGGACCTCGACGACTTCGGCGGCCGTCGTGGTGGCGACGGGGGCCAGCGAAGCCAGCGCCAGTAGGACCACCCACGAGCCGACCGACAGAATCTTCTGCAGCTTCATGCAAACGCTCCTTGTCAAGAATGGATTACATCAGGTACGGATTGCCGTACTCGTCGATCCAGTATTCGGTGAGGAAGATGTCGCCGTCCGCATCGGGCATGGTCACGATGCAATGCTGGTGGATGCGATAGCGCTCCACTTCAAACGGTTCGCAGCGCGTCACGCTGCCCGGTGGGCTGGTTACCCCGGCAATGGCGTTGCCGGTCGACATCATTCCGGCGAACGCCACGGTCAGTGCGGCCATCGAGGCCAGGTGCAGTTTCATGGTCATCATCCTTGTGTCTGCAATCGCGCATCTGCGCGTTGTCGTGCAACGTCCCGCGGCACGTCAGGCTGGCGTGCGGGAGTCGCTGCATGCGCGCCGGCCCGATGGGCGACCCGGCGCATTTCCCCGGCTCAGTCGCGCAGGTAAGGGTTACCGTACTCGTCGATCCAATATTCGGCTGTGTAGACGTTGCCGAATTCATCGGTGTACGTTTCCGTGCAATGGTGGTGGACGCGGTTGCGGTCCACATTCACTGGCACACAGGAAACATTCTCTCTTGGGACCCCTGTGTTGGCGTCCGCTACCGGAGCCAGGGTTGCAGTTGCCACCACCAACGCGGCCATCGCGGCCAGTTGCAGTTTCATAAGCATCATCCTTGCTTCTGCAATCGCGCACATGCGCATGGGGTGTGTATCACGCGATACCCGACCACCGGAAGTGCCTCGCTGCGATCAGTCCTCGATCTCGCCGCGACGAGTTGCAGCGCGTACCGCCTGCGCGGTAGTCGCCACACCCAGGCGCTGGCGTGCATGGCGCAGGTGGTTTTCCACCGTGCGCGCGGAAAGCCCGAGCGTGGTGGCAATTTCCGCCTGGCGACGCCCGGCAGCCACCCAGCGCAGCACCTCGCGCTCGCGCGTGCTCAGCAGGCTTCCGGAAAGCGCTGCAGGAACTTCAGCCAGTCGGCGCGCGGCGCGGAATGCTGCGGTTGCAGCAGCCTCCAGCTGCAGGCGTGCGCTGGCGGATGCATCGATGGACGTGCCTGCGAAACTGATCGCACCCTCCAGCCCGGTGGTACCGAACACCGGCACCTGCAGGCCATGCAGGCCTTCGCCACGCGGTTGCTTCACCACCTGGTAGCGCTCACCGCGCAGCCCTTGGCGTTTGCTCCAGAAGAACGGCGCGTCGCTGTCCAGCACATGGCGATTGACCGGGCAGGCATGCAGATAGCCGGCGAGATCGGTATCGCTGCCCTCGCCGAGCCAGTCGCCGTTGATCCAGTACACGCGCTGCGTGCCGCGCTTCAGTCCGGTGCCGGTGGCGAACACCAGCACGCGGTCGTAGCCGAGCGGTGCGGCGATGCCATGCAGTACCGCGCCCACCGCATCCAGCGAACGGGCGCGCTCCAGCTCCAGCAACGCCTGCACCAGCGCGGTCATCCGGATCAGCGCCCGGCCAGTGCGTCGAGCAGGGTGCGTGCGGCAAGCTTGCCGAGCGCATTGCCCGCCAGCGGGCTGTCGCCGGTCAGCAGCAGGCGATCCTGCAGCACGCTGCCATCGATGCCCTCATTGACGATCTGCACACCCTGCTGCGCCAGCCGCTCACCGAAGAACCATTGCAGCTGTCCCGGCATGTAGCCGATCTCCGGTGTCTGCCGGTCCATCGCATCGGGGAAGGCGCAGATGCGGTAGCCGCGGAACAGTGAGCCGCCATCGGCTTCGTCGACACCAGCGGCCAGCAATGCCGCAGGGCCGTGGCAGAGGGTGATGATGTGGCGTTGCTCGGCCATCGCCCAATGCAGCACTGTTTTCACCGCGCGGCTCTGCGGCAGCCCGATCAGCGCGCCATGGCCACCGGGAATGAACACTGCCGCATAGTCCGAACCCGCATCCAGTGCGGCTACGACGTCGTCCAGCGCCAGCGGCTGGCGGAAGCGTTCTTCATAGCGTTCGTACAGCCCGCCGATCTCCTTGTCCTCGTGCGGGAAGGCCCACCACTCGAACTTGGCGGCGTTGCCCGACAGCGTGGCCACGTCGATGTCGAAGCCGGCCTTGTCCAGGTGATACATCGGCAGCAGGGTTTCCACCGGATGGTTGCCGGTGGAGAACAGATGGCCGTTGGCGGTGGGCAGGTAACGTTCGTCGGCGGCGATCATCAGCACCTTCCAGCGACCATCGCGGCGCGCGTCCGGATAGTCGGCACCGGACAGGTTGCTCTTCGGCGACGTGAACTGCGACAGCGAGTACGGCGAGGGGAAGAAGGCATCGCGCTCGGCCGGATCGGGGCTGGGCTGGCGGCTGGGCTCTTGCGTGTTCATGCGGACCTCCTGCGGGGAACGTAAGGCCAGCATAGAAGCGTGGATGCGCACGCGCGATGAGGGATTTCCCTCAGTCGCCCGAGGCTATCTGGCGGCTGCCCCGTGCTGCTGCATGTCCTCGTGCAGGATCCGCCGCAGCTCGATGATCGCGGGCGTGGCTTCCTGCACGCTGTGCCCGGACACGATCACCTTTTCCGACACGGCGTTGGGCAGGTGCGAGCTCCAGTACGGCACCAGCCCGTCATCGGTCTTTTCCAACGGCCCGTCGGCCTTGGCGCGGGCGATGATCGAGTGGTACTGCACCTTGGGTGCCATCGGCAGGTCAGCCACGGCGCGGACGAACGCGTCGTCCTTGTCCAGGTTCTGGATGCTGTTCATCTGGTAGCCGTGCTTGCCATCGTTGCGGTCGACCTGGCCATCGTTGGCGATGGTGGCGACGTCTTCCAGCACGGTCAGCGGCAGCCGCACCAGGCGACCGATCCAGCGGCCCAGGCGGGTGCCGGCGACGTCGGTGCCACGGTGCGGCGTGGCGATGAACACCACGCGCGACACTTCCGGTTCCGGCAGGAAGGTCAGTACCGGCGCCCCCCGAGTGCGCAACAGTTCGCGCTGCGCCGGTGTCATCTGCGCAGTGGCCAGCAGGGTATCGACCAGATGGTCACCGGATGAAGAGACCATCAGCCGCGCAATCACCCCGCCCATGCTGTGCCCGACCAGCACCATGTCGTGCGACGCTTGCGCCCTGCCACTGGGGTCGAAATGCCTGAACACCTCGGCCAGTGTGTGGCGCATCGCATCGTGGCTCATCGCGATGGGCATGTTGGTCGGGTAGTAGAACTGCCAGATCTGGAAATCCTCGCGGATCTCGTCGTCGCGCATCAGCTCGTTGGCGACGTTGACCCAGGCTTCCGGGCTGCTGGCCAGGCCATGGATCATCAGCAGCACGCGGCGGTTGGGATCATAAGGCTGCATCATGTACAGGTGCGGCGTGTCGATGCCGCCCTTGCCGCCGAACAGCGAGCGCAGCGACTGGTGGCTGAAGTTGGATCTCGCCAGCCACAGCGCGTAGCCAGCGGTGAAGTTCGCCGCCAGCGGTACCTCCTGCCCGTGCAGGGTGACTTCGGTGACCTGGTAGGGGTCGTGGATCTCCAGTTCCGGCTCGTCGTCGTGCAGCACTTCCCATAGATTCTTTCCGGAGAAGCGCAGCAGCACGGTCATCGACGGCGAAGGCATCTCGCTCCAGCTCTGCGTGGTCGCGGCGGCTGCGTGCGTGGCGGGTGTCGTGGAGGCGGTGGTGCCTGCCGGATCATCCATCACCGCCACCAGCTCGGCGCCGAAGCCATCGCGGCGATGCACGCTGCGCAGCGTGCCGGTGAATGACAGCGAAGCGGCCGGCACCAGCTCGGTCGGCGTGCGCGTGTCCAGCGGTGATGCCTCGGTGGAAGGCGCCAGCACGAAGGTCCAGCGGCCCAGCTGGAAATGACTGGCCTCACTGTGCACGCGGCCGGTCGCGTAGGCGTTGTACAGCTGCACCGAGGCTTCCTGCACGGCCAGGTTGTAGTAGTCGCGCACCTGCGTCTGGCGGTCTTCGAAGCCCCGCTGGTTGGCGGTGCGTTCGGTGAAGAACAGATAGGCGTAGGCCTGGCGTGCGACCTGCATCCATGCGTCCAGGCGCGGTTGGAAGTCGGCGTCCAGTTCGGTGATCGCGGTCTTGGCGCGGCCCGACGCGGAGTACTCGCGCTTGGGGGCGGGCAGGGTCATCGCGTACTGCAGCCACAGTTCAGCCAGGCTCGAGCGCTTGTCTTCCTCGCGCACCACGATGCTGCCTTCCATTGCCTCGATGCAGGGCAGGCCGGGCTTGGCACAGATGCCCTCATCGAGGCCGGCCACGCGCAGGGTCTCGGTGGTCGCTGCGCTGAGCTTGCCGGAGGTCAGTATGTCGCCGCGCTTGAGGGCGATGTACTGCCCCGGTGTGACCGAGGCCACCTGTACCGACGGCCCGAACTGGCGCAGCGTCGCGCAACCGCCCAAGCTGAGCAGCACGGTGATGATGAGGGTCGTGCGGCCGATGAAGCCCAAGCCCGTGGTAGCCATACGATCCTCCTGCGCGGTGGCGCCACTCTAGCGTCCGGCCTGTCAAAGCGGAAGATACCGGGCGGTCGGTTTGTGCCTTGAAACCACCGCCATGCAAGCGATTCAGGCATTCGCGTGTGACACTGCGGTGAATGCAGGCATGCAAGGACGGCGATGCGTTGGCTTGAGACGCGGATTCCACCACCACTGGTGATGCTGCTGTGCGGCGGCATCGGCTACCTGGCCAGCCGCGTGGCAGTGGGCATGCGGGTGCCGCTGCCGATGCCGGGGGTGCTTGCAGCTGCGCTGGTGACCTTGGGCGTGGTGCTGAACCTGCTGCCGAAGCTGGCCTTCCGGCGTGCGCGTACCACCGTCAATCCGCTGCGTCCGTCGGCGTCGAGCGCGCTGGTCACCCACGGCGTGTACCGCTACACGCGCAATCCGATGTACCTGGGCCAGTCGATTGTTCTGGCTGGGGCCATGTTGTACCTGCAGAACCCGGTCGCGTGGCTGGCCGTGCCGCTGTTCGTGCTGTACATCACCCGCTGGCAGATCGTGCCGGAAGAACGCGCGCTTTCGGCGCGTTTTCCAGGGGCGTATGCGATTTTCTGCCAGCGCGTGCGGCGCTGGGTGTAGCGGGGTGGGGCGGTTGCGGGGAGGCACGTAGGGGGCTGATCAGGCGTCAGTGCGGTTAGCCGAATGTCTGTTCCAGCATCACCGGCGTTGCGCGGGGCTTCCGGTGCGGTGGTGTCGATGACCGCCTCAGCGGCAATGCGTGGTTCTTTGCCGTTTTCGCTGTTAGCCCGGGCACTACCGGAAGCTGAATTGAGAGCCGTGTTGTCCATCCCGGACTGCCGCGGTCCAGCACGGTGTTGGTCGACGGTGCGAATATCACAGAGCGTGGTTTTTCTGTAAACGCGATTCGTGAGTATTCTCCTTGGCACGAACAAAGCCCCGACTGGCGAGGCTTTGGGCGGTACCGCTGGCAAGGGGGATCTTACGGAGAGCTGAGCTCGACTGCCGCCTTGGCGCGCTTCCACGACTCGTTCGATTCGCTGGTGCCCTCGGGCTTATCCAACGAGATCGTTTCAATGTTCACCAGCCAAGAGGTCATCATGTCATTGGCAAGGTTCAGATCTGCAGGTGCACGCTTTCCCTTCTTGAATGCGGTGTAGGCTGCTTTGCCCTTAGGTACTGCATCCGTCACACAGGTTGCGACCTCTGCGGTGCGCTCCTTGTTGTTGAGCATGCCGCGTTCGATAGCTTCTCTATCAATCTCGGACTGGGCCTTCATCAGATCCAATCTGTAGCGATCCGTGCTCACACTACCGTGGCCGATGCTGTACAGCTCGACATCGTTTCGAATCTTTTGCCTTGCAGCCTGAGAGTCCAGAGTCATTTTCTGGATGTACTGTAGTTCGCTGCTGCGGTGGGTCGATGCCAGCGCGCTGCACGCAGTTCTCGTGTCATTGACGAAAGAGGCAAGTGAGGCCAAGTTGTTTACATTCTGGGCCTGCGCTGGCGCCGCAGCCACTGCCGCAAGAAGTATCCATTTGCTCATGACATCTCCGTGTGTATGTTGGTTGGGCCTTGTATCTCTCAATTGTACTAGTCATCCAAATCGCGAAGGCACAAGCTGGAGTGGTGGCCTCATGGGGGCCTTCGAATCATGCTCAGCTGTGTAAGCGGCGAACTGCCTTGCCAGTCTCATCCTGCCGGCCAGTTCCCTGGTCGAGCCCAAGACGCTGCTGGCTGGGGCCGACCGCCGAATGCTTCGGGCCCATCTTGAATTGCGACCGTACCCCAAGGCTGAGGCGATCAGCGGCACCTCGAATACCTTTGATTCCCTGACGCTGTCCGCGCGATCACGCGCCAGCTCTTCGTTCCGGCAACGGTGACGTGGATATAGAGGCCACCCGCGTCGGACAGCTTCTGCGGCTTGTCGGCTGGCTTCGCGCGGCGGATCGCAACGTCGGTCAGGGGCACGGGGTGTCGGGATTTCGTGGGCGGCTCGGTACCCCTGGAAGTACCCCGCCGTCTCATAGACGGCAACGGAACGGCATGCACAACCGTGGAAAACGAAAAAGCCGAAACCCCTTGTTTGACGAGGGATTCCGGCTCTTCGTGGACCCTTGCGGACCCGGTATTGGTGGAGGTGGGCGGAGCCATTTGCGCCCATTTGCAACCTATTGAAAGCAAACGATATTTAGCTTCCAAAAGGTGCAAATTTTCATACCTCTGATGATACCCGGCATGGGGCCGAGGTGCAAAGCACAACTGCTTAGGAGCAGTTGTGCGCATTGCATCGGTGATGGTGGTGTTGACCATTTGGCTTGGAGCGTGTGGTGAGGCACTGGCGCAGGCCGGTTCAATTCCGCCCGCCGGAACCAAACAGGGTTGGGAGCGCCAGCATCTGGGCGACCATGTCAGCGAACCCGGCGAGGCTTTACCGGATTTCCTCCGACGCACTGGGCGAGTGCTCCACGACTACACCCGCCAGAGCGGGAACGAGGCCTGTGGCGCGATTGCCAGCGACGGCCAGCGTTTTTCCCTGCGCCTCTACACAGATGGCGTGCCACACGGCTGTGTCATACGGACCAGCGAGGTGATGGAAGGTTCTGCTTTCACTGGCGAAACCATCCACAGCCATCCTTGGCAGAAGGTGCTGACGATGACGCCGGCCGCCAGGGCGTGGAGCCATTTCTACAAGGACGGCAATGCCGGGGCCCCGACCCTGCGCAACGACGGAGCAGTAGGGTTCAGCAAGGCCGACCGCGCTAACGGAGATGGTTGGCTGATTGCTGGCGGGCAGTTGCTGCACCTGGTCAACGGAAAGACCGAGCGCCTTGGCCCGGTAGCCCTCTCCACGGAGTGATGCAGGTCGAACGCTTGACAACGCCTTGAACTGCCTTAGATCTGGAACGTCGGCAGTTCACTGCCCTATGGGCAGCTTAGAAAAATTAGAGAAATTGCTTTGCCCGCCGACACCCAAAGCCCTCGCTCGCGCGGGGGCTTTGCTTTTTTGGCTTGGCTTGGCCCGGTCTCCCTCTCCGCGGAGTGAACCAATGGCCGTTTACTGGCATTGGAACTCGAAGGCTGACCAGTCCGATGCGCCCACGGTCTGCCAGTAGAACGCCGAGCCAGCTCCGACCACCTCACAGGCGCACTCTGTCGGCCAACTAACTGGCCCGGTGCTTGGGGAGCCAAATCCAGGCATTGGTGTCAGCTTCTGTTTAAGTGCGGCGACGCAGGTCCGGCGCTCTGGCGTCAATGCCTGTTCTTGAGGCCTCGCGAGGCCACCCGAAAACGTCGCGTCATCGTTGGTATTAACGCTCTGCGTGCAGTGAAATCCGTCAGCGAGGAACTGCGACACCGAGCAGAACACGCCCCAGCCGTAAAGCCCACCGTCGCCCCAGGAAATCCACGATTTCCCGGTGTAGGTCGGATAGGTTCTTGCCGGAGGTGCCGGGGGCGTGCAGGTGTTGGAGGTGGTAACCCAACCACTGGATGCCGTGTAGGTGCCGCTCCAGCTCTCCGAGGTGCTCGACACCGGGGATCCGGTCGCGGCCGGGCAGGACCAGGACGTGGTGCGCGTGCCGTTCTCAACGCGGTTGCGTTGTCGCCAGTGCTGACCTGCCTGCCCGGCCGGGCAACCCACGTTCTGGCTCTCTGCTGGCGCGGCGCGCGTGATTGCAACGCTGGTTGGCGGCGCAGACGTGCATTCGGGAGCACACATACTTGCTGCTGCCGGTAACCAGGCTGACCATGGTCCCGTCAGTGCTGTTGGGCTTGCGAACGGGTCGGGGCATGAATACGTCGTAGTGCGGGTGCGGGTCTGCGGAAAAGAATTGGCGCCACTGATGGTGAGAGTGCCTGAAGGACAAACGCCCGTTTGCGCCGCGCTTTCGCTCAACGGTAAAGGCGCTGAGCAGACGGGTGTGATGACGGGAGGGACAATAGGAGGAGTGACGGCGGGTGGTGCCGGTGGTGCGGTTGGAATTGGAGGTTGAGCGGCGATTGGCACGCATAACGCCAGCGGAGCCCAGCAAGCAGGAGCCGCTACCGAATTCCAAATAAACGAACACGTTTGACCCGCAGGTGTCGTTCCTGTGGCTGGAGCCGTGGGAGCCGCTGCGCAGCCAGGAGATGGAGCCGGTGGAGTAACAGCTACGGGCGGTGGCGCCACCACCGGCGCCGGTGGTGGCGGAGCTGATGTTGGAGGGGGCGTTGGCAGTGCAACGGGTGTGAGAACTTGCGCTGACAGGCCAGTAGCGCCGCCGTAGTATGTGAACGCGAGCTGCGCTGGATTCCTGCATTGTTGAGTCGCGGCTTGGATGTCCAATACAGTCGGACGACCATTGTTGCTTCGATGGAAGACGGATGTATCGCCTATTTCCAGGTCATACATGCCTTCACTTGCTGCAGCAGCTAGCTTTAGGCACGCACGCGTTGGAACCGCGTGGTAAACAATCTTCAACCCTGCGTTGGGGCGACCATCAATGGTGGCAGGCTCAAGAATAACGGGTTGCGCCCATCGGCTCATTAGGCCAACGCCAGAGTTCATTGAAACGGGTGGAACGCGGTCGGCAATAGCCTGAGCGGTTGTCAGTCCCGCATAGGAGCCGAGCGCTCCATACGTCATGTCTGCATTTCGAGCAATGGTGTGAATATTCGCTTGTTCCGCGCGAACATCTGCGTTGTTTGCCGATGACTGATAGATAGCGAAAGCCGCACCGGAAAGTAGTGTCATAGCGCCTACTGCCAGCATCACCTCGATCAATGAGATGCCACGTTGCCGATGTTGGTGTCTCAGTTCACAGAGAACCGCATGATTTAGTTGTGAAGGCTTCATGGTCAGCGCTTCCTTGCACGGGACGCTTCTCGCTCCGCTAGATAAATGCGCCCGCGTGTGCGCATTCCATCTCTTTGTTGAGCGTTTTCCGGTTTTTCAATGCGATCTCGATACGCAAGTAGTAGGCCAACAAGCTCGGCCTCATCCAATGCATCAGCCCCCGCAGCGATGACCGCGCCGCCCAGGAGAATCTTGCGGTGCGCGTCTGCTTTGCGTTCGCTCGCTCTTGTCTTTGCTTTTGATCTTTGCTCGGCCAGCATCTCCCGTGCTTTCAATTTTGCGAGACGCTCAGTGGCGGCGGTTATTTGTTCTTGTATAGAGCGTGTTGCCATTGTTGAGCTCTCCTGATGTCCTGCACCTCATGCAAACAGAAAATCGGCTATTGGCAAGTCATCGACTTGTCATATTGCAATTACCTGCCATCCTGAAATAGAGGGGCACGGGCGAGCGAGAGCGAGCCAGCCCCAGCGGGAAACGCGAGCGAAGCGAGCCCCGGTCTCTTGCCCGAAGCCGTCACGAATAGTGGCGGCAAGGATCAAAGCAAGAGCGCACTTATGGTTTCCCTGCGGGAAACCGTGCGCCGGGGCTCCGCCCCAGACCCCGGCCCGCTTCGCAGGCCGCCCCCGATGCTAGCCCCCTCGGGGGCGTCGCCAAAAACAAGAGCAGGAGCAAGGACAAAAATCGAAATGGCCATTTATCACGCCACCGTCAAAGCCTTTTCGCGCGGCAAGGGTCATTCCTCTACTGCCGCTGCGGCGTATCGTGCGGGCATTGTGATTAATGACGAATTGACCGGTATCAAACACGACTACACAAGGCGCAGTGGCGTTGCCTCGGTTGATATGTTGGCCCCGCAAAATGCCCCCGAATGGGCGCGAGATCCGGTCGCCTGTTTCAATCGCTCGGAAATGGCCGAGACCCGGCTAAACGCCAGGACGGCGCGAGAGCTTGAAGTTGCTCTGCCTGCAGAACTGAACGAAGCGCAGCGTCGTGCGCTCGCGTGCGACTTGGGTCAGATGTTGGTTGACCGCTATCAGGTTGCGGTGCTTGTTGCAGTCCATGAGCCCGATAAGAAAGGGGATGAGCGCAATCACCATGTGCATCTCCTTATGACGCCTCGTCAGATCGGTCCTGATGGCCTGGGTGAACGTGCATGTGCTGAATTTGATGCGCGTGGTGGCGCAGGACCGGAGGCTATCCGCATTCTTCGTGAGGCGGTGGCTGACCGTATCAATTCGCATCTGGAACGAGCACAGGTCGCTGAACGTGTTGATCATCGCAGCCTAGCTAAGCAAGCACATGCCGCCGAAGCTGATGGCTATATCGGGTTCGCAGCCATGCTGGCTCGCGAAGCCACCCAGCACGAGGGTAAGGCAGCAACCGCGATGCGTAGGAGGGGTGAAGATAGCGAGCGGGCCACGGTAAATAACCAGATCCAAAACGCCAATCGCATTGAACTGCGTGACTACCTGGAACGCTTGGAGCAAGAGGGAAGGGTGATGGCGACGCCACGCTCCCATACGCAAGAAGCAGCTCAACGTGAGCGGCTTGCAGCTGTTGGCAAAGAAGAGCGGCAACCGCACCTCGGGCAGGTCGCGCTGGCGCCGCCACGAGCACGAAAAAGGCCAGCATCAGTAGAGCAGCGAGCTGCACGAGTGGGGTCTGCCGCATCGCGCTTTCCGCCAAGTCTCAAGCCAGTATTGATGAAGGCGGCTAGGCGTCTTCGTAGCAAGATTGCGAACAAGCAAGCAGACGAGGCCATGGCTCGTTACGACGCTGAAATAGAGCAGCTGGAGATGGAAGCGAGACGGGTTTGGCTGGAGGATATAGATGCTGCCGTTCGGCAAAGTCTTTCGACGGTCGCCAAGCTCTTTGACATGTCGAGCAGGGCGGGCGCCTACCCCCACAGGGCGTCATATCGAAACGATATGCGCGAGCTTCACAGTTCATTGAAGCAGGTGGCTCGTGACGCCACTCGATGGGAGCGCAGGCTACAAGCCGAAGTTAAGGCAAACATTTCACTCACGGAAGCCCAAATGAAATTGGTGACATGGGAGAGGAAAAATCCCAAGCCGTCGCTCTGGAGCGGTAGCAGGCGCGATTGGGCGCAGCGGCGTCGGAGTGGCGAAGAGCGCATTGAGCGGCGCAGGACGCGGCACGATGCTGCGCGTCTAGCTACAGGCCCGGAAGCACAGGTGAAGTATGCGGCGCAGGCAGCTACGAGTGTAGAAGCTTTGGATAGGCTCGCAGCATCAATGCTGAAGCGCTATCCAATCACTGCTGATACAGCACAGCCGCACAAATCGCAGTGTTCTGGAACTACCCCAACGCGCACGCTTACGGAACAACTGAACGATAGCGAGTTGGAGAAAAAGGACCAAAGAAGATGTCGCGGACCTCGCGTCTGAAGCTAGAAAAACAATGCCCCCGAATATTCTTCGGGGGGCATTGACAGAATTGGCGTTGGCCTCATGCTGTTTTTTAGCGGCAGCTCGTTGATAACAGCAACGGCTGCGAGTAGGTAGAAAGCAGCTCTACACACCCAGGCATCGGCCCCAAGCAACAACATAGCCGACATCGGGAAGAGCGCAACCCCTCGCAACCCAGCTGGAACCAATGGCTATCGCACGGAGGTCCGATTAGTTCGCGCCCGGTGACAATCCGGGGCTATCCATCTCCTACGGATAGCGGCCTTAAACCGTGGAGGAATACGTCCACATCCGGCAGCATGGCTTCTGCGTCGCGGAGGTTCCAAGGCATGGGTTCCCTAGCTGGCCTTGGATTGTGTGCCCCGTCTCGGGTCGGCCATGTATGCGAAGGGCAAGATTGGAGAGCGTCAGGCGACAGCCTGATCACGGGGCAAAGCCCATGGGAGAGACGCCAGTGAATGCTGGTGGCAGGACCCCAGCCCCGGCGCCATGTCAGGCGTGAACCTGCCGCAGCTGTGTATTGACAGTGATCACAGCGCCGACGATGGTCCTCTGCCTAGGCAAGAGTAGGCCGGCCCGGCAAAGGTCCCCAGGCTCGCTTATTGCGGGTTGGGGGAGACTTTGCCTCGGTCGGTCGGCGGTTAGAAGCAAAGACCGAGGCAAAACAGCGGGCCCATAGTGTCCTGAGTCAGCAGGAAGATGTGTCCTGAATCGGGGGCGGAGGTGGCCTTGTCCGTAAAGGAGCACTTGGAGTTCTACAGCAGAAAAACGGAGCGGACCGAAAATTTCCGGGCGCCGACGAATGTTTTAATGTTCGGTCAAAGGCACATCAGATTTGACCCCAAGGAAGGAAGAAGCGTGGTCCTACCTTTAGGCCGCGAATTCGAGCTTGCCAGTCACTGATCTGTTTTATGAAGCTATCGACGGGATGCGCCGAGTGCTTACATGCTGCTATGGAATTTAGAAGCTCATTGCTAACTTGCATCAAGGAAATTCCGGCGCCCTTGTGCTTGAGAAGGAAGAGCTCGGATGCTATCAGGTGAAGTTCTTCACTCTTATCTGAACTGATGATCTGTGTGTTACTGGCATCGCCCATGTAGTTGATTGATCGAATAGCTCGAAGTGCCTCGTATTTCAGCGCATTGAACTTTGAGAGCTTGGCCATCAGCAAGCCCGAGTAGTATCCAGCGGCCGTGCCGGGAATCAATGCCATCAGGAGGTCGTAGGCGAGGCTTGTCATTAGGGTCTTCCTTGCTGGCACCTAGGCATAGCGTAGGAAGTCGCTAGGCCGTTCGGTGCGCGTCACTTGCTAGCGGGGGCGAGGCTTTTTAGAAGCGCCAGTGCTTCTTTCTGTTTTCGGGCATCAAGCTGTGTCAGCACCAAGATTGCCTCCGCAACCACGTCAGAGGCAGCAAGGAAGTAAGCGGCTGGGAGATCCAGAAGCTCCGCGAGCTTCTCAATGGTCTCCAGATCAGGCTTATGAAGGCCCCTCTCATACCTGCTGATGCGGGGCGCAGTGGTGTTTGGGTCATCCACTCCCATCAATAGTTCCCCTAGCTGGGCCTGAGTCCAGCCCTTGGCTGCGCGTGCGGCGCGGAGGCGTTGGCCAAGAGCAGTGGTTGTTGGTAACGGCGCGGGCATTCGGGGCAGCAAGAAGGGCATTGACTACCCGAAGTGTGCCCGCCTAAGCTTAGCCGGTCATTTGCATTGAACGCAAATATTCGTTGGGCGAGGAGGTGGTTATGGATATGAGGTGCTGGGCATTGGTGGGTCTTCTGGCGTTCACTGCTTCTGCTGACGCTATGCCCAGCCTGTCGTGCCAACTGCAGACTGGCCAGTTCAGGGTGGATGGGGGAGGGCGGCCGAAGGTATCCGCTTTCATTTGGGCCACGGGTCATGGCTCCGCGATCCCCACCGGCCCCATCCGAACCAGCATCGGCCGCATCGACTCCGTCGAAGGCCGGGACTACAAACGCGCTATCAAGCTCGATGGAAAGCCGGTTCTGCTGCCTCCCGAAGCGCATAGCGTCATTGGCTTCGGCAAGGTCTATGACTTCAAGGATGCCGTCGCTCTGGTCTATCTAGGGGAGCGTGAGGAGGACTCCTCTGCGCGGCCTAGTCAGATCGTGATCGTCATCAACAAGGCCGGGTCACTGATTGATAGCGAAGTCCTACCTGGCACTGCAACGAATCCGGGCAATCACTGCCTACTCATCGACTGAAGGAACACACATGAAGAAGCTTTGGACGCTTTCCGCTACTGCGCTGCTGGTTGCTTGCTCGGGTGGTCCTGGGAGCGGCGATGTTGAGAAAGCCTTGGCCGTGTATTTCAAGGAGGCGACGGGAACGACGATGACGTTTGAGCACTTGAAGGTAGGAGAGTGCGTGCGTGGGGACAGCCCCGGCTATGCGTGCAGTGTCACCGGAACTGCGCGGTATCAGCTGGGCACTCGCACTGAGCAACAGCAGCTTGTCGGCACTTTCGTCATCGATAAGGTCGATGGCACTTGGACTGTCGTAGACCGTCGCTGACCCAGGTCCTTCCCAACCATCGCTAGGAAGCTCGTATGTGGACCTTGTTCAAGGTAGTCCGCTGGATCATCACCGGTCTTGCACTTTGGTGGCTGTGCGGTGTGGTGTTCGAAAAGGGCACGACGGCTGAGGGTGCCGTGTTCGGGTTGATGCTGTTCGGGCAGCTGGTCTTCTGGCCCCTTGCGCTGCTGTGGGGCTTGCCGTGGCTGTTCCGTCGCCGCGCGCCCAAACTGAAGAAGCATAGGCCTGAAGAGTTTGAGCCCACTGTTTGCCATGACCATATCGCCTTGGACCTGGGCAGGGACACTATCTGGATCCGGGAGCCCGTGAAGGGCGAGCGCTACCTGCGGCGGGCTGAAGTGCTCGCCATCCGCACTGGGGAATACAGCTACAAAGGAGTCATCACCCATCGTCTGGAAGTCCAGGTGCGGGACGTTGTTCACCCGCTCTGGCTGGTTCCTTTCGTGCGCCACTCCGACCGTTGGCTCAAGAGCACAGCTGTCAATGAGACTGAGAGGGATGAATGGTTCGCTAGGATGAAAGCTTGGCTTACTGAAACGCGCACCATCTAAGCAGCCCCATTCCAGCGAATGCAGCTAGGCAGGAAAGCAGAGTGGCCCATCCTCCATGCGCGGAATGATGGGCCTATGTTGCCTCTTAGTCTTCGCTTTCCTCAGGCTCCAACTTGCTCAGTTCTCCCAGTCGCAATAAACCGCGCTCGATCATGCTCTGCGCACAAGCAACACAGTATCGATCCCAGCCCCGGTCTTTTCGCACCCCTAGTCGAATGTCTCCGCGTTCGATCCTATGTTTACTGTTAGCTTGGCAGTTGTGGGCCTTCTTCGCCCTGTCTACCATTGTCGAGACGATCAAGGACTTAGTCGCCATCGAACAGCTTCCTGCAAACGCTTGCTGTAAGGGCATCGAACTGCCCCCGAATGGTGTCCAGTTCCACCTGTGACATCTCACTTCGTTCCCCTGGCTTCCGGCCGACCAAGGTGTTCGCCGCCTCGTTGAGAGTGGTGACTACCACTACGTAGTTGTCGCGACCAAGCCGTCTGTGATCCAACTCTCGCCCGCCATGCTTAATTCCTCGCTCATTGAGAATTCGTCCTGCGTGGAGTTGAATAAGCTCGTTAAGAGCGTCTCTGGCGGCCTGTCGTTTTGCTGCCTTAGGGACAGCGATGGGCTTGAGGGCTTGGGTAGTAGGGTCAAAGTCTGCAGGGATAATTCCGCTCTGCTTCAACAGGCGAATGGCGTCTTCCTCTTCCTGCTTTAGGAGGTGGATTTCCTGCATTTCCACCTCGGACTGCTCTTTGACCTCGGGCTTCCCATTGGTAGTGTCGCGAGGCGCATACTCACGGAACTCCGTGGGATCTGCTGGATCCAAGCCTTCAAGAGGAAGAAGCTGGTCAAAGAAGGATTGGTCATCTTCGCTGAACTGCTGGAAGTCTCCCCACCTGGCGGCAATGTTGCCGCCCGCATGAAAGATCACACTGCCCTGGTTTACAACGTCCCCCGGCGCATCTTGCTTGATTACGCGCATGATTCGCCCAACGAATTGGACGAATGGAGACAGGTTGGAGAACACGCTAAGGACCGCCGCTACCGACAGGAACGGATGGTCAAAACCTTCGCCAAGTTTTCTCACCTGTACGATCACGTCCAGTTGATGATTCGCCAGCCTTTGCATGACTTGGTCATTCTTTTTACTCTCACGGGAATGCACAAAATCGGCCTTCCTTCCCCGTGCGCGATAAGCCTCCACAATCTGAATGCAATGCTCATAATTCAATGCCGAGGCGATTACCTTTAGGCGTGGCTCCCCTGTCAAGTTACGGAGCCGGTCGAGCTCCCTGAGGGACGCATCAACAATGGTATTCAGTGTTTCTTCGGACGTTACGATGCTTCTGCGGAAATCCGCGTCCTCCTCACCTAGGCGTCGGACCTCATCTAGGGAGACTTCAACCTCCGAATCGCCTGGTCGCCTGACATAGCGTAAGGTCTTCGGATTGAGTTGGATTGCTTTGAGCTGTTTAACATAGCCCGCTCTGATCGCCTTGAAGATTGGGTATGAGTAAACGACGGGACCGCTCATCATCTGGCCATCAGCTCTAAGAGGCGTGGCGCTGAAGTTCACGACCGAGGCTGCAGGGAATTTTGCTTTCAGGGCCTCATAGGTTGCTGCAACGCTATGATGGCCCTCGTCGAAAATGATCAGGTCAAAGAAGTCGGCAGGAAGCGTTCGCAACCACTTGTTGCCATCGCCGGAAATCTGCTGGATGTTTGTAATGGCAACGTGTGCGGCGTCAAGGTCACTTCGATTTGCATCGGTGCCTCTTATTTCCACTGGCTCTGGATAATTGGGGCCGTCCATCACATCGCAGCGTGCATAGAATAGCTTCTCGCTACTAAAGTCGAAATCAGCTGCCAGCTGCGTTGCAATCGCAACGCCGGGAGCGATGATCAATGCTCGTTTCGATTTATACGCAAATGGAGTGAGCGTTATAGTTCCTGACTTTCCGCATCCCACGGGCAGTACTACGCTAACTTCTCTTATGTCCGCACCGTCAGCTACATGCTGTGCTAGCGCCTCATAGGCTCCTTGTTGCGGTTCTCTGACCTTCGGATTTCCAGTAATGCGGGGTGCGACATCTTGGAACGGGCTAGACACGCTTGTTCTCCTGGATACGTATTCTGCTCATGCGAAGTTGGGCGGCGCATTATCTGTGCGCCGTATTGGTCAGCAGCGGCTGACGTGAGATGTTCATTGCTCGCGCGGGCGTAGATGTCGGCATATTTATTGGTCGTTTTCATCCCGTGCCACAATTATCATCCCGACAGATACATCTGCCGGGCTTCTTGACGCCTACTGCGAGCTTTTACTTTCCCCCTGAAATTCCCTGGCTGATGCGCCCTTCAGTCATGAGATCCTGCCTCAGGCAACCCATCTATTCAATAGTTTGATGTCTGTCACATTTTTGGCGGGGCGCCGCGTGCCTTTCGGCAGGGCCAGACTTGGCAAGACGCGCCGGGACGGGTGGCAAAGCAGACAGCGAGGCGATAGCAAGAGTCCAGCCCCGAATCTTGGGCACCTGGAGTGGTTGATGGCGTTGCCTAATCATTGTCGCCGCGATCCCCCGGGCGCTACGACGCCTTCGATGGCTTCCTCATCCGACTTGCTGGCGTCGTGGAGTGCGCGCTTTTGGCAAGAGCGACCGCTTTTCGTTCACGTGCAGCTGCATTCACCACCCTCCGCTTCGCTCTGAGTTGCGCTTGCTTGAGAGACTGCGCTGCCTCTCCAGGCTGATAGGCCGGCAGACCTTCGGGAACGGGGAGAAGCGCTACCGCGTCTGCGCGCGATTGGAGCGTGGGCACATCTACATAGGTTCCGAGCTCGCCGGGCATATGCGCCTTGTGCCCCGTAATGGCAGCGGCAATAGAGCTAAGCACCCCCGCATAGAGAAGCCGGGTGCTCGCAGTATGTCGGAACGAGTGGAAGCCCATGCCGGGCTGCATCATGCCCAAGCCAACAAGATAGGCGCGGAACTGATCTCCGAGGGCGTCCCCGTAGCCTGCCTTCTTATGCCAAGGCAGGTGGGGAAACAGGCGCTCATGGCCCGACTGCGCTACATCTTCGACGTAAGTTAAGAAGCCCGCCTCCAACAAGCGTGGGTGGAGTGGGATGAAGCGCAAGGAGTTTGCGTTTTTCAGCTTTTGATCCCGCCGCCCCGCACGAATGTGGATTCCCCAAATGCCATTCACCTCGGCCACATCGTCGGCATAGAGTTGCCCAAGCTCGTTGACCCGCGCCCCAGTGCCCGCTGCTAGCAGGACTCCCCAGTATCGATCAGGCCGCTCCTCTGACCAGGGAAGGAACTTCTCCATATCGAAGAGTTGGTTGATTTCCTCAATGCTGAAGGGGCGACGGGGGAGCGTGGCGATTGCGGTGGCCGAGCTCTGGCGCTTGATTCCATCGAGCGGCGAACGTGTGAGCAGCCCACCGGCTACTTGTGCATTGAGGAAGCTGGCCAGTCGGTCACGATGTTTGCCTAGAGTCCGATCAGACAGGCCCGCGATAACGAGCCCTTTGGCGCGTTGTTGCTTGACCTTGGCGATGATTTGCGCGGCGCTCAGTTCTTTGTATTCTGCCTTCTTGCGCGCATTGCTCGGCCAGTCATGAAGCCCATTTAGGAAGGCGCGCACTTGGGTCTCCCCCACTTGCGACATGAGCAGGTCGAGCCCTGCTATTTCGCGGAAGATGGTGAGCGTGTTTTCACTGTCGAGCAGATTGCCTGGCGATGTCTTAGCGTTCCTAAGGTCTTCCAGGTAGAGACCAACACGCTTTGTCAGGGTGTCCCCGGCTCCGGGCAGCGGTGAACTTTGGGCAAAGCCTGAGCTCGCGAGTCCCTTGATGGTGTCCAGCAGAGCTTTGGCGTCCTCGCGTCCATTCACCTGTAGGTCGGTCAATCTCGCGCCGTTAGGCAGCTCAATGTTCCCGGTCCAGCGGTCAATGGTTCCGGCCAACGCTCTCAGCAGGGCGTCCCGATCCTTCTCGGTCATTGGGCTACGTCTGATGCGGTCGAATGCCTGAGAGAGTGCCACAGCGGCGCTTGCCGCTGTAAGCCGCATCAGATCGATTGAAGCAGGGGGCAGGCGTCGCACCAGGTAGCGGGAGCCAATAAGAGGCTGTAGATCCGTAGGCACAAAAAAACGGACGTATAGCCCGCTCGGTCGGCGCAGGAAAAATGGCTTTGGCACGGAGTGATACCTACTTTGATACCTGCAGACAGGCTCAGTTCGTGTATCACTCCGATGCCAAAACCCTTGCAAAATCAGCCACTTAGTGATAGATTTTGCAAGCAGTTGGTGGAGGTGGGCGGAATTGAACCGCCGTCCGAAGGCACTCCATCCCCAGCACTACATGCTTAGCTCGCCGTTAGATCTCATCCCCGAACAGCACGGCGTGCAAAGCGCATCCGGGAACCAGCCTGTTGTGTTCTAGTGCCGGACTGACAGGCAGCCGCCCAGCGCGATTCCATGATAATGACTCTACGCTGCGAGCATGGACACAAGC
>Ga0228674_1000695_pt1 | contig 22071 bp, 9 predicted proteins | sample 1D_rmetaG_FD_189054 | JGI IMG/M metagenome (GOLD analysis project Ga0228674, IMG submission 189054) | Seawater microbial communities from Monterey Bay, California, United States - 1D_r | ecosystem: Environmental > Aquatic > Marine > Coastal | place: USA: California | collected 2016-09-26
TGGGCAATGGCCGCACCTTCGGCGGCACCCACTTCGGGGGAACCACCGGTGGCAGCGGGCTGAACACCGGCGCGCGCACCACCCTGGACGTGCTGCCCAAGGATGGCCTGAAGATCGGTGTCATCGACGGCACCATCAACCTGCCGGGGGTCGGCCAGATCCTCAACATGAAGGCGCTGGCCAATGCACTGCAGAGCCGGGGCGGTGCCAACATCCTGTCCACGCCCAACCTGATGACCCTGGACAACGAGGCGGCCAGCATCATGGTCGGCCAGACCGTGCCGTTTGTCAGTGGTCGTTACGTGACCGATGGCGGGGGCGGCAGCAACAACCCGTTCCAGACCATCGTGCGCGAGGACGTCGGCCTGAAGCTACGCGTGCGGCCACAGATCTCCGAAGGCGGCACGGTCAAGCTGGACATCTATCAGGAAGTCAGCAGCATCGACGCGCAGAGCGCGAGCAGCACGGCCGGCATCATCACCAACAAGCGTGCACTGGACACCAGCGTGCTGCTGGACGATGGCCAGATCATGGTGCTCGGTGGGCTGCTGGAAGACAGCGTCAGCCATGGTCGCGATGCGGTGCCGGGGCTGGGAAAGATCCCGGTGCTGGGGGCGCTGTTCCGCAGCGATACGCGCAAGCGCGCCAAGACCAACCTGATGGTGTTCCTGCGCCCCCACGTGGTGCGCGATCCGGCCGCCGGACAACGTCTGACCCGCGACCGCTACGACTACATGCGCAACGCCCAGGCCGGTGCGCAGCCGGCACAGAGCTGGGCACTGCCCGCGCTTTCCGCGCCGCAGCTACCGCCGCAGGATCTGTCCGTGCTGGGCCAGGGCAATGCGCGCGATGGCCAGGGCCAGCCGTTGCAGAACAGCAGCCTGGCGGCGTTGTATCCGGCCGGCGAGGGTGATGCACAGCTGGTGCAGTTCGCGCAGGGGCTGGACGTGGCACGCGCCAGCCAGGGCGTGGCGCAGGCGCGGGCACTGGGATTGCAGGCCTATGCCGAGGCCACGCCGGGCGGGAGTGGACAGCGCCTGCGGGTACGCCTGCCACGCGATCCGTCGAAGCTGGACCCGGCGCTGCAGCAGTTGCGTGGGCTGGGCTACACGCCCGAACTGGTGATCGGCCCGTGAGCGCGACCGCGCCGCTGCCGTATGCCTGGGTGCGCAGCCATGGCGTGATGCTGGCCGAGGCCGGCGGCGAGCCGGTACTGCTGGGCACCGCTGAAACCGCCGCCTGGGCAGTGGCCGAATTGCGCCGCCGGCATGGCCCACTGCCGTTCCAGGCACTGGATGCCGCGGCATGGCAGCAACGGCTGGGTGAGCAGTATCGCGACGGCGGCGATGCCGCAGCGGTGGTCGGTGCCGCTGAAAGCGAAGTGGATCTGGACCGCCTGATGCAGGACATGCCCGAGGTCACCGATCTGCTGGACGCGCAGGACGACGCGCCGGTGATCCGGATGATCAACGCCCTGCTGGCGCAGGCCGCACGCGATGGCGCCAGCGACCTGCACATCGAACCGTTCGAGACCCATTCGGTGGTGCGCTACCGGGTGGACGGCACCCTGCGTGACATGGTCCAGCCACGCCGTGCACTGCATGCGGCGCTGGTGTCGCGCATCAAGATCATGGCGCACCTGGATATCGCCGAGAAGCGCCTGCCGCAGGACGGCCGCATCGCGATCCGTGTCGGCGGCCGGCCACTGGACATCCGCGTGTCCACGGTGCCGACCGGACATGGCGAGCGCGCCGTGCTGCGCCTACTGGAAAAGGATGCCGGCCGCCTGCAGCTGCAGCGGCTCGGCATGGCCGACGACACCCTGGCGACCTTCACCGGGTTGATCCGGCAACCGCACGGCATCGTGCTGGTGACCGGCCCGACCGGCAGCGGCAAGACTACTTCGCTGTACGCCGCGCTGGGCCAGCTCGACAGCAGCACCAGCAACATCCTGACCGTGGAAGATCCGGTGGAGTACGACTTCGCCGGTATCGGCCAGATCCAGGTCAATGCGCGTATCGGCATGAGTTTCGGCACCGCGCTGCGCGCGATCCTGCGCCAAGACCCGGATACGATCATGATCGGCGAAATCCGCGACCTGGAAACCGCGCAGATTGCGGTGCAGTCCTCGCTGACCGGGCATGGCGTTCTGGCCTCGCTGCACACCAACGACGCGATCTCGGCGGTGACCCGTTTGGCCGACATGGGCGTGGAGCCGTTCCTTCTGGCCTCGTCGCTGCGCGGCGTACTGGCGCAGCGGCTGGTGCGGCGCCTGTGCACCCAGTGCCGGCGGGCAGAGGTGGATGGCGAGGGCCGTACCGTGTGGCGCGCGGTGGGCTGCGCGGCGTGCGCGAACAGCGGCTATCGCGGGCGCACCGGTATCCATGAACTGTTCGTGGTCGATGAGCGCGTGCGCGCCCTGATCCACGAAGGGCAGGGCGAGCCTGCGCTGCGGGAGGCGGCGCGGCGTGCCGGCATGCGCAACCTGCGCGAGGATGGCCAGCGCTGGGTCGACAGTGGCGTGACCACGTTGGAAGAGATCCTGCGCGTCACCGGCGACGCTTGAGGCGACGATGGCACTGTTCGACTACCAGGCCGCCAATGCGCAGGGCCGCATCGAGAAAGGACAGCTGGATGCCGACAGCCCGCGCAGCGCGCGCCAGCTGCTGCGCGGACGCGGGCTGACACCGGTACAGGTGAGTGTGGCGCGCGCTGCAGGCAGTGGCTGGGGCGCACGCCGGCTGTCGGCCAGCGAGCTGGCCTGGGCCACGCGCCAGTTGGCCAGCCTGCTGGCCGCAAGCCTGCCGCTGGAAAGCGCGCTGAGTGCGGTGATCGAGCAGGCCGAGCGTCCCCATGTCGCGCAGGCGCTTACCGCGGTGCGTGCCGACGTGCGCGCCGGCCAGCGCCTGACCGTGGCACTGGCCGCGCGGCCGCGTGATTTCCCGCCGATCTATCGTGCGCTGGTCGGTGCGGGCGAAGACTCCGGTGATCTGGCCCGGGTGATGGAGCGCCTGGCCGACTACATCGAGGAGCGCAATGCACTGCAGGCCAAGGTGCTGACGGCCTTCATCTACCCGGCGGCGATCAGCCTGGTATCGGTGGCGATCGTGATCTTCCTGCTCAGCTACGTCGTGCCGCAGGTGGTGACCGCGTTCGTGCAGGCGCGGCAGACGCTGCCGATGCTGACCCAGGTGATGCTGGCTGCCAGCGCGTTCGTGCGCAGCTGGGGCGTATGGGTGGCGCTGGGCGGTGGCGCGCTGGTGGTGGCGTGGCGGCTTGCACTGCGCCGGCCAGAGCTGCGCCTGCGCTGGGATGCGATGCTGCTGAGGCTGCCGATGGTCGGGCGTTTTGTCCTGGGCGTGAACAGTGCGCGCTTTGCCTCGACGCTGGCGATCCTGCTCGATGCCGGCGTGCCGCTGCTGCGTGCCCTGGAGGCGGCGCGGCAGACGTTGGGCAATGCACTGCTGGCACGCTGCGCCGACGATGTATCCGCGCGGGTACGCGAAGGTGCTGCGCTGGGTGCTGCGCTGAAGGTGCAGAAAGTCTATCCGCCGATCCTGGTGCACCTGGTGGCCAGTGGCGAGAAAACCGGTTCGCTGGCGCCACTGCTGGATCGCGCTGCGCAGACCATCTCTCGCGAGATCGAACGCCGGGCGATGGCGCTGACCGCACTGCTGGAACCGACCATGATCCTGGTGATGGGCGGCGTGGTACTGACCATCGTACTGGCGGTGCTGATGCCGATCATGGAGATGAACCAGCTGGTGCAGTAGATCCACGCGCCGCGCGGATGGATCGCTCGATTCTCCACACAATCCTCCACACCTTTTCCCGATCTTCCACAGGTTTCTTAAGCGGCCTGTCATCGGCGCGGACCAGCATGGACACGTCGCCGCAGAGTGGGCTGGGAGGCCCTCGGCGTGAAGTGACCGTTCCTCCCTTGGTGTTTCCCTTCGCAGTAAACCCTTCAGGAGAAGATCATGAACAAGTACAAGACCCTGGCCGCGCTGGTTGCCACCGCGCTGCTGGCTACCGCAGGTGCCGCCTCGGCGCAGTCGCTCGTGCAGGGCGGTGGCGCTTCGCTGCCGGCCAAGCTGTACAAGGGTTCGGCCGACAGCATCCTGCCGGCCAACTTCAGCTATGAAGTGACCGGCTCGGGCACCGGCAAGCAGGCCTTCCTGGAAAACCGTGCCGACCTGTTCAAGACCACCGGCACCGTGCATTTCGCCGGCAGCGATTCGGTGCTGACCGACGCTGAGATCGCCGCCTACGCCGCCAACTTCGCCCCGACCTACGGCCCGCTGATCCAGATTCCGTCGGTCGGCACCTCGGTCACCGTTCCGTTCAACAGCGCCGGTGGCAATCTTGACCTGAGCGTCACCCAGCTGTGCGGCGTGTTCGCCGGCACGATCACCAACTGGAGCACGCTGGACGCGAATCGTTCGGGCCCGATCACTGTCGTGTACCGCAACGAGAAGAGCGGCACCACCGAACTGCTGACCCGCTTCCTGGCCAGCGCCTGCTCGGCCAGCGACACCGCTGGCAGCACCCTGATCGGCGGCAAGTTCAGCACCACCCAGGAGTTCTGGAAGCAGTTCTCGTCGCTGCCGGCGAACTTCACCACCGCTTCGGCGCTGGGCAGCCAGCCGCTGTATGACAAGGTCTACGCCACCACCGGTGCGATCGGTTACATCGGTCCGGACGTGGTGCCGAACCTGAGCGACGCCACCAAGATCGCCAAGGTGCGTGGCTTCTCGCCGAACGACCCGAGCGTGCAGGCCACCCTGGACACGGTGCTGCCGCCGACCGGCGCTGCTGCCAATGACGTGCGCAACTGGGCCCCGGTGTTCACCAACCCGCCGTCCGTCGGTTACCCGATCGTGGGTTACACCACCTTCGAGCTGGGCCAGTGCTACAAGGCCGGCAATGTTGCGCTCGCCCTGCGCGGCTTCCTGCTGGGCCACTACAACGGCAACAACGATGCCGCTTCGCGTGCCCACGGCTTCGTTCCGCTCACCCCGGCCTGGCGTGACGCCATCCGCAACCGCTTCGTGCTCGCCAGCAGCGTCAACGGCGTGAACAACGCCAGCGCCTGCGCCGGCCTCGGCCGCCCGTAATCGCGTCGAACGCAGTGCTTTGACCGAGCGCCGGCCGTGAGGCCGGCGCTCTCTTGCGTGTGGCCGCCGGCCCCGGACCGGACAGGTATCCGGTCCATTCCTGCATCGGCGGCGCTGTCTTTTGATGTCGGCTTCACGCAGCCGCCCCCGTCTTACAGAAGCAGGGCGCGTGCCGCCCGATCCTTCAGAGCGCGCCGTGATCGCGGCCGCCCAACCAGGTTGACGAGGTTCAGATGTCGCATCCGCTCACGACCGCTTCGCGCCCGTCCACGCTGCGCCGCAGCCACCCGATGGCCTGGGCCGTCGCCGTTGCGCTTGGTACGGTGGTGGCGCCGGCCAGCCAGGCCCAGCAGGCCTTCAGCCCGGCCTGGTTTGCCGACCGCGGTGCCGCCCAGGGCGCGGCCGCGCAGAGTGGACGCATGCCCAGCGGGGTGCCGATCCAGTTCCAGCTGCCCGCGCAGCAGCAGGATGCGGCCCGCCAGCAGCTGCAGCAGTCCATCGACAACCTGGGGACCGCCGCACAGGCCATCGCGCTGCAGCAACGGCTGCAGCAGGAAGCCAGGCAGGCACGGCGTGACGCGGGATTCGTGGTGGCCGACGGGCTGGGCAAGGACGGCCTGAAGGTGGATGAGAACCCGCTGACGCGAGGCTGGACCAACGCACGCGAGGCCATCCAGGGGCAGGGCGCCGATGGCCGCGTGCAGGTCAGCATCGAACAGACCGCGGACAAGGCGATCCTGAACTGGGAGACCTTCAACATTGGTGCCAACACCACGTTGAACTTCCTCCAGAACGCGGACTGGGCGGTGTTGAACCGGGTCAACGATCCCAACGCACGGCCCAGCCAGATCCTCGGCCAGCTGAAGGCCGACGGCAGCGTGTTCGTGGTCAATCGCAATGGTGTGATCTTCGGCAACAACGGCCAGGTGAATGTACGCAACCTGGTGGCGGCGGCCGCGCGGATCAGCGACACTCAGTTCCGTGATGAAGGCCTGTACAGCGTCAACGCCAGTTCGGATGCGCTGACCGAGGCGTTCGGCAAGGTGATGGTGGAGCGAGGTGCACGCATTGCCACCCATGAGCCCACCACGGCCACGCGTGGGGGCGGCTATGTCCTGTTGGCAGGGCGCAGCGTGGAGAATGCCGGCCAGATCGACACCCGCAAGGGCCAGACCCAGCTCGCCGCCGGCGACAGCTTCGTGATCCGGCGCGGCGTGGGCACGGCGCAGAACACGTCCTCCACCACCGCTGGCAACGAGATCGCGCCGCGCTTCGTGGCGGGCAGCACGGCAGGCGACGTGCGCAACAGCGGTCTGATCCAGGCACGCGAAGGCGACGTCACGCTGGCCGGACGTCATGTCGAGCAGGCCGGCGTCGCAGTCGCCACCAGCACCCTGAACCAGCGCGGCACCGTCCACCTGCTCACCTCCGCCAGCGATGGCAAGGCCAGCGTGACCCTCGGCCGCGAGGCCACCACGGCCATCCTGCTTGAGGACGATGGCAAGACCACCGCGCTCGACAGCCAGCGACAGGCGCTGCTGAACGAGTCGGCCACCCAGGACAAGGTGCGCAGCACCGCCGCACAGGGCGCGTTCGACAACCTGTCGCGGCTGCAGGATCGGCGCGACCAGTCGCGCGTGGAAATCGTCTCCGGTGGCACGGTCGAGGCCCAGGCCGGGTCGCTGACCCTGGCGACCGGCGGCCAGATCGTGGTCGACGCACGCCAACGCACGCTGCTGGGCGATGGCGCACGCGTGGATGTATCCGGCGCCACCGGAGTGAAGGTGGCGATGGAGAGCAACCAGCTGGAAATCAACGTGCAGGGCAACGAACTGCGCGATGCCCCGGACGTGCGCGATGCCGGCACGCTCAACAGCAGCCGGGTCTGGGTCGACCGGCGCGGTCTGATCTACGTGCCGGCCGGGACCGGCGGTCATGAAGGCGAGCGCTGGTATGCCGGTGGAGGACTGCTGGAAGTGAGCGGCTACCTGGGCAACCAGCGCCACTCCATCGGCGAATGGGCCGCGCAGGGCGGCACCGTGCAGCTTGCCGGCAGCGAAGTGGTCAGCGCCGCAGGTTCGCGGATCAACCTGTCAGGCGGCAGCCTCGATGTGGCCAGCGGCATGCTCAAGGAGAGCTGGCTGCGCGGCAACGATGGACAGCTGTATCGCCTGGACGACGCGCCGGTGGATCGTGGATTCGCCGGCCTGTATCGCGGTTTTGAAGTGGAACAGGCGCGCTGGGGCATCACCGAGGCCTGGCGCAATCCGTTGATCGGCAATGAATCGCGTTACGAGAATGGCTACACGGTGGGGCGCGATGCCGGGCGGCTGCTGGTTTCGGCGCCGACCGCGGTGCTGGAGGGGCAGATCGAGACTGCCGTGTTCAATGGCGTGCGGCAGACGCGGGCACCGGGCAGCAGCACCGATGGCTACGTGCAATCGCAGACGGCGGTGGCACGCGGCGCGCAGCTGTCGCTGGGGCGCTACGACGGTACCGGCCGCAATGCGGTATTCGACTCGCAGGTGCGTATCGGCACGCCCCCGGCGGCCACCGCACGCTGGAGCCTGCAGAGCGCGCTGGATGAAAGCCGGCGCAACACCGTCTGGCTCGATGGCGCACAGTTGAGCGCCCAGCAGTGGGGCCGGCTGGACCTGGCGACGGCAGGCGGCATCCGCATCGACGGTGAGCTGGCCCTTGCCGATGGCGGGCAGCTGAATCTGGTCGGTGGCCGCGTCGACATCAACGGCCAGGTCCGGATTGCCGGGGGCGGCCTGACCGCCAGCAATCTTCTGGCCGACGCCACCGGCCGGATGCAGGTGGTGCAGGCCAACGGTCGTGGTGTGGTCGCGTTGGGCGAAGCGGCGGTGATCGACCTCGATGGCCGCTGGGCAAATCAGCGCCTGGACGGCGGCGCCGGCAGCGCGCAGGCGTGGATCAACGGCGGTCGCGTGCAGCTGGAAAGCAGCCATGATGTGTCGTTGGCCGCGGGCAGTCGCATCAGTGTCGATGCGGGTGGACGCGTCGACCTGCAGGGCAAGGCCGGCGCAGGCAAGGGCGGTGACATCGCCCTGCTGGCCGACAGCAGCCAGGTGACCACCGATGGCAGTGGGCGCTTGCAGCTGGACGGGCAGATCAGTGGCCTGGGCAGCAGCGGTGCAGGCACCCTGCAGCTGGCAACCGGGGGCAAGGTGAGGTTGGCTGACCGGGCCAGCGACGATGGCAGCCTGTGGCTTTCACCGACGCTGCTGCACAGCGGATTCGGCCAGTACGACATCAACGGCCACGCCGGGCTTGAGGTGGCCGATGGCACCCGGCTGGACGTGCGCGCACCGACGCTGCGCGTGCGCCAGGCCGCTGCCGATGCAGCGACCGCAGGCGAAGGCCTGGAGGCCTGGACTGCACCGCTGTATGCCTTCAACCCGGGTAGCGGTTCGGTTACCCAGCGGCAGGGCGCAAGCGTGCTGCTGCGCTCGCAGCGCAATACGCTGGGCGGAGATGTAAGGATCGGCAGCAACGCGGTCGTGCAGGTCGATGCCGGGCAGTCGATCGAGCTGCGCGGCGGTGGCAACATCGACGTGGCCGGTGCACTGATCGCGAAGGCGGGCAGCATCCGCCTCGACGATGTCCGCGACAACCAGCAGCGCTACCAGATCGGCGGCACCCCGTTGCGCTATCGCATCGGCAGCAACGCGCTGCTGGATGTGTCCGGCGACAGCTTCGCCGCGGAGGACGCCGCGGGTCGTCACCAGGGCGTGCTGCATTCGGGCGGCAGCATCGGGATCGGCGGTACGCTGGACTGGGAGTCGCGCGATGCGCTGGAGAACCGCCCGCCGGATGCCTTCGTAGTGGTCGAGCGCGGCGCGGTTCTGGATGCGTCCGGTACCCGCGAGACGCTGACCGTGGATGGCAGTGGCACCCGTTCCGTGGCCAGCGACGGCGGCACGATCGTGTTGCGCTCGGCCAATGGCCTGTACCTGGATGGCACGCTGCGGGCGGCGGCCGGTGGCGTGGGCGCGCAGGGCGGCACGCTGGGCGTGGCCTTCGGCGGCGGGGTGTACGAGCGCCGGGCGGGCGCTGCGGAGCTTGGCCCGCGTGCAATCACCCTGGTGCAGCAGTCCAGCGATGCCGCCCCTGGCGCGTCCACGCCATTGCAGCACGGGCACGCCGAGCTGTCGGCAGCGCAGGTGCAGGCCGGTGGCTTCGATCATCTTTCGGTGTTCGGCGATCTTCGCGCGCAGGGGGATGTCGACCTGCGCGTGGGGCAGAGCCTGCGCCTGTACGGGCTGAGCGATGCCGCGATGGGCATGGCCACCGGCAGCGCGGCGGGATCGGCCTTGCACGTGCAGGCGCCCTATGTACGCCTTGCGCAGGCACGCTGGTTCCGTGACACCTCGGACAATCCCTTTGTGGCGCCGGTGGCGGCCCGTGCCGATGCCGGCAACCACAGTTTCAGCGCCTCGGCACAGGTGCTGGACGTACGCGATACGGTCGACCTGGCCGGCTTCGGCAGCGCCCACCTTGCCAGCAGCCGCGACCTGCGGCTGCTGGCGAAAGTCAGTGGCAACAGCAACTTCTTCGATACCCAGCTGCTGGCGCCGTCGAGCCTGGACATCACGGCCGCACAGATCTATCCGGTTGCCGGGACCAAGGGCCGCATCGCGGTATCGATCTACGATGTGCTGGGTGGACAGAACAACTGGACCGATGCCAAGGGCGTGCTTCGCATCCATGGCACCGGCGCCACGCCTCCTGCGGCCGACTCGGTGTTCGGCTCGCTGGCGTTGGTTGCCGCCACGGTCGAGCAGGGCGGCGTGGTGCGCGCGCCGCTGGGGCAGCTGGTGATCGGCGGCCTGGGCCCAGGCAATGTCGCGTCGCGTATCACGCTGTTGCCCGGCAGTGTGACCTCAAGCAGCGCGGCCGGCCTCAGCGTTCCCTTCGGTGGCACCGTGGATGGCCAGCGCTGGCGCCTGAACGGCAAGGATGTCAGCCCCAGCCTGGTGGGCATGATCAACACCGTGGACACGGTGGGTGTCGACCTGCATGCCAACAGTGTCGACATCCAGGCCGGTGCGCTGCTGGACCTGTCCGGTGGCGGCACGCTGACCGGCGCAGGGTTCGTCAGTGGCCGCAGCGGCTCGGTGGACGTGCGCAGCCACGCACTGCGTGACGCCAATCCGGCCTACACCTTCAGCGCCAGCAGCAACGCGGTGTATGCCATCGTCCCGTCCTACCGCAACGGCATCGCGCCGCTGGGCCTGGCCGACGGCAGCGCCGACCCGGGCATCGGCCAGCGCATCACCGTGCCTGAAGGGGTGCCGGGCCTGGCGGCGGGCACCTATACGTTGCTGCCGGCGTCCTACGCGCTGCAGCCGGGCGCCTTCCGGGTGGAAGTGGGGGCTCAGGGCACGCAGCAGGCGCTGGCCACCGCCACCGGAACCGGCTCGTGGAAAGTCAGCGGCCAGCAGGCGCAGGGGCTTGCGCCTTCCGCATCGCCGTTGTGGACGGACCTGGTGCTGACCCCGGCCGACGTGGTGCGCCGCCACTCCGGCTACAACGAAACCGGCTACAACGCGTTCGTGCAGGAAGATGCAGCGCGCCGCGGCATCGCGCGTGGCATGCAGTCGGTGGACGCCGGCACGCTGCGGCTCACGCTGGGCGCCGGTGCGGGCCTGGGCACCACAGACGCCCTGCGCATGCAGGGCATGACACGTTTCGCGGCCGAGGCCGGCAGCAAGGGCTTCGGCGGCACGGTGTCGGTGGTCGGCAGTGGTGGCCCGAGCACCCTGGAAGTGCTGGGCGCAGGCCAGCGCGCCAGCGCGGGCAGCATGGCGGCCATTTTCGCCGACGCGCTCACTGCGTTGCAGCCCTCGCGCCTGATGGTCGGTGTGACCCTGCGTCCGGACGCCACTCTGCCCGGCACGCTGAATGTGAGATCGGAAGGCGGCGGAGTACTGGTTCGTTCCGGTGCAACGCTGAGCGCGCCCGAGGTGATCCTGGGCGCCGCGGCCGGTGGTGCGGGCGTGGTGGTCGAGCAGGGCGCCGTGATCAGTACGGTCGGGCGTGGAAAGCCCGGCTACGACGCCACCGATGGCTACCTGATGAAGCTCGATGCGACCACGGGCGTGCTGGCCGTGTCCAACGGCCAGACCAACCTGCTGTCGGGAGGCGCGGCCGCCCGGGTGGCGATCGATGTGGGCGCCTGCCGCAGCGACAGCTGCACCGGGCAGACCCGCTTGCTGTCCGAGGGCAGCATCAATGTCAGTACCGAGGGCGGGTTCCAGCTGCGCGACAACGTCAGCTATGGCACGCGCCGCCTGGGCCTGTCGATGACTGCCATCAACCTTGGTGATGCCGCATCGCTGCAGGCGATGGCTGCACAGGGTGCCCTGCCGCAGGGGCTGGCGCTGAACCAGCAGAGCCTGCAGCAGCTGCTGCGGGGCAATACCGCGCTTGGCACGCCCGCGCTGGAGACACTGAGCCTGTCCGCACGCGACGCGATCAACGTATTCGGCAGCGTGGACCTGGACACCCGCAATCCGGCCACCGGCAACAGCAGCCTGCGCGAGCTGGTGCTGGGGGCACCGGCGATCCATGGCTACGGCAAGGCCGGTGACCAGGCCCGCATCTATGCCGACACGCTGGTATGGGATGGCACACAGGCGGTGTCGACGGTGCTGACCGACGGTACCCCGCAGGCGCCGGGCGCGGCGATGGTCGATCGGCTCGGCCATGGGCAGCTCGAGCTCAACACGCGCTCGCTGATCCTCGGCCGCGCGCCCTATACACGCCCCAGTTCGGAAGTGCCGGCCAACCGCCAGGTGCTCGGTTTCGACGGCGTCTCGCTGCGGGCCACGCAGCAGGTGCAGTTCGCCGGCAAGGGCACGCTGGATGTCTACCAGGCCCAGGGCGCCTACCAGGCCGGCACGGGCTGGCAGTACAGCGGCGGCGCACTGGACATCCAGGCACCGCTGCTGACCGGCGCGGCAGGAAGTGCCCTGCAGGTGCGGAGCGGGGGTGATCTGCGCATCAGCGGCGCCGGCCAGACCCAGGGGCACGATGCGCTGGGCGCTGAACTTGGGCTGCAGGCACGCAACATCCTGATCGACTCCGCCGTGGCGCTGGCTTCGGGCCGCCTGCAGGCCAGGGCGGAGGGCGACGTGGTGCTGGGCAGCAACGCCCGCATCGACCTGGCCGGGCGCCGCATCCGCATGGACGATCTGGACAAGTACAGCTGGGGCGGCGACGTTGAACTGACCGCGCGCCAGGGCAACGTGCTGGCCGCCGCTGGCTCGAGCATCGACGTCTCGGCATCGAACAACCGCGCAGGCCGGATCACCGCCAATGCGCTGGGCGAGAACGCGGGCCGCATCGAGCTGGCCGGGACCCTGCGTGGCAGCGGGAGCGGACGCCAGGCCACCGGGGGCAGCACGGTGCCCTATGACAGCGGCGAACTGGTGCTGCGCGCGCAGCAGCTTTCCGACTTCGCCGGCTTGAACCGCCAGCTGGATGCGGGTGGCTTCTTCGGTACCCGCAGCTTCCAGCTCAAGCAGGGCGACCTGACCGTGACCGACACGCTGAAGGCGCGCAACGTTGCGCTCAGCATCGACGGCGGCAGCCTGCATGTGCTCGGCACCATCGACGCCAGCGGAGAGCAGGTGGGAAGCATCCGCCTGGCCGCGCGTGACCGCCTGCAGGTGGATGGGCTGCTGGATGCACACGGCAGCGGGCTGCGGGTGGACAGCTACGGCAAGATCATCGACAGCAGCAACCGTGCGCTGGTGGAGCTGGGCAGCCGCGACGGCGAGGTGGTGCTGGGCAGTGCCGCGCGCGTTGACCTGCGCAGTGGCACCGCGGTTGCACAGGGCACCGCGCCCGGCCAGAACGATGGCGTGGCACGAGGCACCTTCACCCTCAATGTGCCACGACGGGGTACTGACGATGCAGCAGTGCGCGCCGAGTCCGGTGCGTCGGTCACCGGCGCGCGGGATGTGCTGGTCAATGCTTTCCGGCGCTATACCGACGCGCCGCTGGCAGCAACGCCGGACGTCAATGGCCATCGGCCGCAGCTGGTTACCCAGCAATGGCTGGACACGGTGATCGATCCGCACAACCAGGCATGGATGAACGCCGCCCTCGGCAATGCCGATCTGGCCGCGCGCACTGCGGCATTGGGCAAGGTGCGCCTGCGGCCCGGCGTGGAGATCGTGGGCCAGGTGTCGGCCGACAATCCCACCGGCAACCTGACCGTGCGCGGCGACCTGGATCTGTCCGGCTACCGCTATGGCCCGCAGGCCAATCGCAATGACCCCCTGCGTCGTGGATTCGGCGAGTCGGCTGCGCTGGTGCTGCGCGCAGCGGGCGATCTCAGTATCTACGGCAGCATCAATGATGGTTTCGCGCCGCCCCCGGCCAATCCCGATGAGTCGGGCTGGATGCTCGGAGAGACGGCCGATGCCAATACGCTGCGCATCACGCCGCTTGGCGGCGACATCGTGGTGCCCATCGATGGCGTGACGCTGCAGGCCGCGACACGGTTCCCGAAGGGCGCGGTGCTGAACTACGCGATCCCGGTCACGCAGACCGATGTGCCCGCCGGCACCGTGCTGCCGGCGGAGATGCGGCTGGGCGCACGCCTGCTGCTGGCGGCGGGTACGGTGCTGCCGGCAGCAGTCACCCTCGCCGACGGTACCGTGCTGGCCGCGGGCAGCCTGCTGCAGCAGCCGTTGCAGCTGGCGGCCGGTGATCGGCTGGGCGCCGGCTTCCGGCTCGCTTCGAAAGCAACGCTGGCGGCGCAGCTCTGGCCGGCAGGTGCGGCGTTGCCGGAGGCCATGGAATTGTCCGGCGCGGTTGCGCTGGCTCCGGGCTCGCTGATTCCGTCGATGACCGCGGTGAAGCTGCCCGGCGGCAAGCCGGTCAACCTGCGGCCGGCCGATGCCAACGGCAGGCAGGGCCGCAACTGGGCGTTGGCGGCGATGTTGCCGGAAGGCACCACGTCGTGGGATGTCACTGCCGTGGCCGGTGCCGATACCTCGGCCGCCGATCCGCGCCTGCGCCGGCTGGATGCCAAGGGCGACCTGATTCTGGCCGACAGCCACTATGGAACGATCGGCACCGTACAGAAGACCAGCGAGTGGATCGGCGAGCGGGTCCTCACCCTGGATGGCGCGCTTGCGCTGATCGGTGATCCCTCCTACGCCAATCGCCCGTTGAAGGAAGTGGCCGAAGAACTGGGCGTCGACGAGCAGACGCTGTGCGACGCCGGCGAAGGCTTCTGCGGCCTGGCCCCGCGCCTGGTGGCCAAGCAGGCCTCGCTAGACCTGGTGGGCGATGAGTCGGCGGTGGGCATGTCGGCGAAGGAGTTCGCCGAGATCTTCGGCATGACCGAAGAGAGCTTCTGCGCGATCACCGACTACTGCTATGGCGGTGGCGAACTGATCGAGAAGACGATCTATGGCTCGAAGCTGGGCACCCCGCTGTGGAGCGTGCTGCGCACCGGCAAGGGCGACCTGCAGCTGCTGGCCGGCCGCGACGTGCGGATGATGTCGGGCTTCGGTGTGTACACCGCCGGTGCCCCGACATCGCTGGGCAACGGGCGCGATGCAGCGTTCAATCCGGGCCGGGCGCCAGCGCCGGGGCTGGCCACCGTGCTTGGGCCGACCGATGCGGACGGGCGCTATGGGGCCGCTTTGGGGGCATGGCAGGCCTGGTATCCGGACCACGGCGGAAACCTGACCGTTTCCGCGGGCCGCGACATCCGTGGCGACCTGTGGGACAGCGCCGGCCAGGTCGGATTCGACGTCACGCCGCGCAGCCAGAGCGAAGGCGCGGGCTTTGCCCCCAGCGCGGTGGGCAACTGGCTGTGGCGCCAGGGCAGCCCGGGCGTGGCCGGGGCGTCGTCCACAGCGACCAGCTGGTGGGTGAACTTCGGCAGCTACACCAGCCTGCCGACGCTTACCGGTGCGCGCATGGTGGGCTTCATGGGCTTCGGCACGCTGGGCGGCGGCAACCTCACCCTCGAAGCTGGCCGTGACGCGGGCGTGGCCAGCGGAACCGTGGTCAATTCACTGGCACGCCATTCGTCCGGCGTGGTGGCAGCGGTGGGCTCGACCGGGCGCGTCGAGGCCGACGGTACGCTGCACCTGACCGGTGGCGGCGATCTGGCGGTGCGGCTGGGCGGCGCGCTGAATCCGAACCTTGCACTGGCAACCAGCGATCCGTCGTTGAACCAGCCCAACCTGCCGCTCAGTGGTGCGCTGGTCAACCTGCGTGGGCGCATGCAGCTGGACGCGGCACGCATCGGTGGCATGGTCACCAATGTGGCGCACTACGTGGCGCCTTACAGCGGCCTGCGGCAGGAAGATCCGTTCCGCGCGCAGCTGGGCGATGCCATGGGTGGGCCGGTGCTGGTGCTGGGCGACGCGGTGGCGACCCTGCAGTCGCGCGGCGACCTGGTGCTGGCCGGCGTGGCCGACGCCGGCCGGGTACCGGTGCCCAGCTACAACGCACTGGCGCTGGGCGATGGCCGCATCGCCGCTTCCAGCAGCTGGTTCTCGCTGTGGACCGCCAATACCGCGGTTGACCTGATCTCGGCCGGTGGCGACCTCGCGCCCGGCCAGCAGAGGGGAACCGTGATGGCCACCGCCGAGTCCGGCGAATTGTTCGCCGAGGCGGTGAAGCAACGTGGCGGTGCCGATCTTCGCTACTGGCTGTATCCCTCGCAGCTGCGGATGCTGGCCGCCAGCGGCAGCATCCGCCTTGCGGAAACATCGACCACGGGCAGTGATGCACGCGATGTGCTGCTGACCGCGCCCTCGGCACGCGGTTCGCTGGAAGTGCTGGCGATGGACTCGATCCTGGTGCCGATGCGCGGTGCCGACATCAGCAGCTCCGGCGCCGATGTGCGCTTGCCGTCGCCGTTCGCGCCGGCCTTCACCGCCGAAGTGGGCGCGACAGTGATCGGCAACGCCTCGGTGGATGGCGTGGCAGGCAATCCGCGCGCCTCGCTGCCGCTGTTCGCGTTCGGCCCGAATGCGCCGCTAGCGCGGGAACTGCGCGAAGGCGCGAGCGCGCCGAATCGATTCTATGCAGTGCAGGGTGACATCGTCGGCCTGAGGACCGGTGGCCAGTGGACGCTGGATAACGCCATGGGCACGCGCAGCCTGCTCAACTGGAGCGATCTTTCCGCCCCGGTCCAGGTGCGCGCCGGCGGCGACATCCTGGTGTCCAGCATCGGCGCGATGAACACCACTGCCACCGACATCACCGTGGTGCAGGCGGGGCGCGATGTGGTGCGCAGCACGGTGCACGTGGCCGGACCGGGCAACGTTGATGTCAGCGCGGGTCGCCAGCTCCGCTTCGAGGACGCGGGCAGCGTGACCACCACCGGCGGCCTGATCCAGGGCGACACCCGGCCGGGTGCCAGCGTGTCCTTGACTGCAGGCGACCAGCACATCGCCTTCGATGCGGTGCGCGCCCGCTACCTGGGGGCTGCCAATCTTGCCGATCCTGCGCAGCCGCTGGCATCGCAGCCGGGGAAGGTGGCCAAGGTCTACGACACGGAACTGAAGCAGTGGCTGTCGCAGCGATTCGGCATGCGCGTGGACGACGGCTCCGCGCTGGCCGCCTTCGATGCGCTGCCGAAGGAGCAGCAGCACATCTTCCTGCGCCAGGTCTTCTATGCCGAGCTGCGCGAGGGTGGCCGCGAGTACAACGATGCCGAGGGACCGCGCTTCGGCTCCTATCTGCGCGGGCGCGAAGCCATCGCCACCCTGATGCCGGACAAGGATGCCAACGGTGCCGCCCTCGACCGGACCGGCGACATCGTGATGTTCGGTGGCTCCGGCGTGCGTACCGAGGCCGGTGGCAACATCGAGCTGCTGGCGCCGGGCGGCCAGATCGTACTGGGCGTGGCAGGCGAGGTTCCGCCGGCCAGTTCCGGCCTGATCACCCAGGGCCGCGGAGATATCCGGCTGTTCAGCCAGGACAGCGTGCTGCTGGGGCTGTCGCGGGTGATGACCACCTTCGGCGGTGACATCCTGGGCTGGTCGGAGCATGGGAACATCAACGCCGGGCGCGGCTCGCGCACCACGCTGCTGTATACCCCGCCGCGCCGCGTCTACGACCGCTGGGGCAACGTCGTGCTGTCACCGCTGGCGCCTGCGACCGGCGCGGGCTTTGCCACGCTGAATCCGATTCCGGAAGTGCCGGCCGGCGACGTCGACCTGATCGCGCCCCTGGGCACCATCGACGCGGGCGAAGCGGGCATCCGCGTCTCGGGCAACATCAACCTGGCTGCGCTGCAGGTGCTCAATGCCGCCAACATCCAGGTGCAGGGAGAGAGCAAGGGCCTGCCGGTACTGGCCACGGTGAACGTCAACGCACTGGCGGCAGCCAGTGCAGCGGCAAACAGTGCCAGCCAGGCCGCACAGGACGTGATGCGCAAGAGCCAGGACGACGCACGGCGCAACCAGCCGTCGGTGATCAGCGTGCAGATCCTCGGCTTCGGCAGCGGCACCAGCAGCATCCAGCCGCCGACGCGCGGCAACACCGCCAGCAGTGGCTACGACGACAACAGCGCCTTCCAGTTCCCGCAGGCCAGGCGTGACGAAGGCAAGCAGCGCCGCTGAGCATCGAACGGCGCTGTAGTCGGCAGCATCGGGCCAGCCGCCATGGAGGGGTGGCGGCCCCAGCCAGGACGGCACGGAGGGCAGGGAGCGGCCATCAGCGGTGAGGACCACCGACACGGCGCCGCCGGGTGCAGGAGTGCGCCCGGCGGCAGAAGGGCAGCGCATCGTTGCCCGCCGGTAGCTCCACGCCATGCGTGGATGGATCGGCCGCGTGGCGCCCTAGAACCCCACCACCCGCCGATAGCTCAACGCACCGCGCCCGTCGCGCAGCTCCAGCCGCAGCTCCAGGCCGGTGGCCGGAAACACATCGCCTTCGCCCGGCAACGACGCCCAGCCTGCCCCCGGCTGCCACGCGCGCACCTCGAAGCGCTGCACGGCGCGTGCGACCACAATGCCCTTCGACGGCTCGGGTGCAGGCAGCGGGTAACGATCAGTGGCAGCGCCGCTGGCCCGCCACACCGTGTCCCCCTGCCGCCACCAGCGCACGCGCTGCCAGCGCAGCCCGTCGCTGCCCACGCTGCGGGTGATTTCCAGTGCGAAACTACCGTCCGGATGTCGCTCACTGGTCAGCGAGGGCGGCAGCAATCGTTGCGGCTGATCCGCCGGACGCACCGCGCCGTTCATCAGCGCATCATCGGCACGCATCTCGACATCGCGTTGGAACTGCTGCAGCGCGCGCAATGCATGGGTGGTCTCCGCATCGGCCTGGCGCAGGCGCTGGTTGCTGCTGGCCACACTGTCAATGGCCCGCCAGCAGATCAGTGCCAGCACGCCCATGATGGTGATCGCGATCATCACTTCAATCAGGGTGAAGCCGTGCGCCGGGCGTTTCATGGCGTGGCTGTCCAGGGCAGCTGCATCCGCGCCAGCGACTGCCGCGGGGCCTGTTCGGCCACCACGTTCAGTTCCAGCTGCGGCTGCCCATCCGCCCCAGTGCCCAGATGCTGCAGCACCAGGAACGGACTGCGCCCCTGCAGGCAGCGCTGGCGTCCATCCTGCGGTAGCTGCCCGGCCAGGCGCAGTTCCTGCCATCGATCCTGCGCACACATCAGGGCCAGCCGGCGGTCGCGCAGGCGCGACTGATCATCGGTGGCGACCGCGACCGATCGCATCACCGCGGCCAGGGCAATCGACACGATCGCCAGTGCGATCAGCACTTCGATCAGGGTGAATCCGCGCGTGTTCCGTTTCACTGCACGACCTGCAACTGTCCGCTGCCATCATCACGAAGACGCAGTTGACGACCGTCCAGCGACAGCCGTACTTCCCAGGCAACGCCGATCCATTCCGGGCTCAATTCGATGGCGGTGGCCGGCTGCACCGAAATGCCGGCGGCCTGCCACCTCTGTGGCCGCAGCACGTCGTCGCGTTCCATGCTCAACCAGCGGCTGCCTTCGCGGCGGCTGAAATGGTAACCGTCGGCGTCGGCCTGCCAGCGCACGGTGTTGCCATCGATGCGGGCCTCGTCGCGCGCGACCTGCAGGCGTTGTGCCAGCCGCTCGGCCTCCTGCCGCAGCTGCCGCGCGGGGTCGAGCAGGCTGCCCAGGCCCAGGCCGATGCCGGCCGTGCAGATGCCGATGATCACCAGCACCACCATCAGTTCCAGCAGAGTGAAGCCACGCGGAATGTGCAGCATCGACATTGCCTCCGGTCCTTGCCGATGCCTGCCAGCGTATGCGCGCATGATGAAACAAAAGCGTCAGCGCCAGCTGCTAGCGTGGGCGGACACGAACGTGGCGATGGTGCAGGACATGGACAGGCGCTGGGATCGCAATCGGCTGTTGACTGTGCTGGCAGCGACGCTGCTGCTGGCCGTGGTGGCCTACTGGACGGTGACCCTGTCTGCGGTAGCGCCAGCGGCGGTGGCCAGCGAGGCGCCTGCCGAGGCTGCCGCGCGGCCGGTGTTCGCGGCGGCAGCCAGCCTGCCGCTGGTGCGGCTGCTTTCGCCTGGCGCCGTCCAGACCGAAGTGGTGGTGCTGGGCGTGATGGCCGGCGACCACTCGCCGCTGGCCCTGCTCTCGGTCGATGGCCGTCCTGCGGAAGCGTACGCCCCCGGCCAGCGGCTGGGGCCCTGCACGGTACTGGCCAGCATCAGCGCCAGCACGGTGGAACTGAACCAGGCCGGGCAGTCGCGCAGCCTGCCGGTGCCAGAGCTGCCACCGGTGCCGACCGACGGCATCGTGCCGGCCGCTGCGCAGCGCGGCGCCCTGTAGCGCCTAGCCCACGCTCGGCTGCAGATGCACGGGCTCAGCGCGCCGGACGCTGCGGCACCACCGAACGACCAAAGGCATCGCCCATGCGCTGTCGCGTGCCTTCCAGGTTGTACTGCATCAGCTGGTTGCCAGGCTGCCGCATCAGGCGTTCGGCTTCGGGCAGCGCCGGTGACCCCGCCGCTTTCCGCGCCGGTGCCAGCTTGCGCTGCAGGCAGTCCCAGGCAGGGATGCGCTCGCCGTTGACCTGCACTTCGATGCATGGTGCGGCATCGTCCTGCTTCTTCGCTTCCCCGGCGTGGAGCGGTGGCGCCACCAGCAGCAATGCCAGGGCGAGGGCAGGGTGGAGGCCCGTCTTCAATGAACTGCTCATCTCGAATCTCCTGCGGCAACCCGTGTTCTTCACCGAAGACGTATGGCGAAGGCAGTGTCCGCCCGCGAGGGTTCCGGCGCTGTCAAAAGATGACAGGGCTGTCACAAAACTGTTGGCGGCTTTGACGCGACGTGCACGTCCTGTTGGTAGATCCACGCGCCGCTCCATGGCCATTCCCTTCGATACGACGCGATGCCTTCGATGACTCCTGTTCCGTCCCGAGCCGTCTGCCTTCCGCTGCGCCTGCATCCGTCGGTGCTGGCCCTGGCCATGATGCCGCTGCCGTTGTTCGCACAGCAGGCGCCCGCGCCCAGCGTGAACATCAACGAATACATCGTGCGCGGCAACACCGTGCTCGATCCGCGCCAGATCGAACGTGCAGTGGAGCCGTTCCTCGGCCCGGGCAAGACCCTGGCCGATGTGGAGAAGGCGCGTGATGCGGTCAATGCGCTGTACCAGCAGGCCGGTTACCAGTCGGTCTACGTTGAACTGCCGGAACAGCAGGTCAGTGGCGGCGTGGTACTGCTGAAGGTGCAGCAGACGCCGATCGGCCAGCTGCGCGTGGTCGGCACCAGGCACGAGTCGCCCGAACGCATCCGCGAGCGGGTGCCGGCGCTGGCCGAAGGCAAGGTGCCTGATTTCGAGCAGGCGCAGAGGGAACTGACCGCGCTCAACGAAGGCGGGCGCCGGCAGGTGATGCCACTGGTGCGCGAAGGCCAGGTGCCCGGCACGATGGACGTGGACCTGCAGGTTGAAGAGAAGTCGCCGTGGCGGGTCAGCGCGGCACTGAACAACGATCGCAGCGCCGATACCGAGAAGCTGCGCCTGAGCACCTCGCTGGCCTACGACAACCTGTGGCAGCGCGGGCACAGCGTCAACGTCGGCGTGTACCTGGCGCCGCAGGACACCCAGCAGGCCAAGGTGTTCTCGGCGTCGTACATGATGCCGTTCGAAGGCACGCCCTGGAGCCTGGAAGCCTCCGGCTACAAATCCGACAGCCGGGTGTTGAATGCCGGCGCGCAGGTCGGCACCGGGTCAGGCACCAACGTGATCGGCAATGGCCATTCGATCGGCGTCAAGCTCAACTATCGCCTGGCCGGCAGCCGCCAGTGGTGGCGCCAGCTCAGCCTCGGTGTGGACTTCAAGGACACCGAGGAAGACACGCAGATGGAAAAGGGCAGCCTGAAGACGCCGCTGAAGTATGCGCCGATCACCCTCGCGTTCGTGGGCGTGCGCCAGGGCGAGCAGGACCAGTTGAGCATCAATACCCAGCTGGTGGCCGGCACCCGCCGTCTGCTGGGCTACGGCAGCGATGCCACCGCATTCGGGCAGAAGCGATTCTGGGCCGATCCGAGTTTCGTGGCCTTCAAGGCCGACGTGGCCAACACCCATACCTTCGGCAGCGACTGGCAGTGGTATGCGCGCGGCTCGCTGCAGGTGACCGACGCGCCGCTGGTGTCGGCCGAACAGTTCGCCGCCGGCGGCATGTATACGGTACGCGGCTATCTGTCGGCCGAAGCGATCGGCGACTACGGCGGCCTGGCCAGCCTGGAATGGCGTACGCCGGCGTGGTCGCTGTGGAGCGGCACCGACCTGCGCGTCTACAGCTTCGCAGACGCAGCCTACCTGCGCCTGCGCCAGCCGCTGCCCGATCAGCGTGACAAGTACAACCTGGCCTCGGTCGGCGTGGGTGCGCAGCTGCGCCTGGGCGAACACCTGCAACTGCGCCTGGACTACGCCTG